>Ga0256833_1000007_pt1 | contig 257511 bp, 234 predicted proteins | sample 356284metaG_FD_190535 | JGI IMG/M metagenome (GOLD analysis project Ga0256833, IMG submission 190535) | Hydrothermal vent microbial communities from Mid Atlantic Ridge, Atlantic Ocean - 356-284 | ecosystem: Environmental > Aquatic > Marine > Hydrothermal vents | place: Atlantic Ocean: Mid... | reverse complement strand
GATATTGTAAAACTTCAGAGAAAACTTTATTCTTTAGCTACACCTGTTAAAGGAGTTTATTATGAGTAGATTCTTTCTTGAACTATACACCACTTTTTCATGTGGATTCTTTCGTGAGGCAATAGGGGGGGCTAAAAATTTCACTTAGAAAATAAAAAATGCCAGGGCCCAGAATTGAACTGGGGACACCGGGATTTTCAGTCCCGTGCTCTACCAACTGAGCTACCCTGGCAGGTTTTAATAGTATAAGGTTAAAAAGTCGGATTTTCAACAATTGGTACGTTATAACACCTGTAAAAATTGACTGTTCCCTTTGATTATAATAAAATTAAAAGCATTCTGGGGCGTCGTCCAATGGGCAGGACACAGGATTTTGGATCCTGCGATCCAGGTTCGAATCCTGGCGCCCCAGTATAAATTCAAGGAGGAATTATGAATAAAATCGTTGAATGCGTCCCCAACTTTAGTGAAGGCAGGAATCCTGCTGTTATAAAAGCTATAACCGATGAGATTAAAAACGTGGAGAATGTAGTTCTACTTGATGTGGACCCGGGACAGGCAGCCAACAGGACTGTTGTCACCTTTGCAGGAGAGCCAGAAGCAGTAAAAGAGGCGGCATTCAGGGCGATTAAGAAGGCCATTGAGCTCATAGATATGACCAGGCATAAAGGAGAGCATCCAAGGCTTGGAGCAGTGGATGTGGTTCCATTTGTCCCTGTTAAAAATATTACTATGGAAGAAGTGGTAAAACTATCCCATGAGGTTGCAGAGAGAGTGGCAAAAGAGTTGAATGTTCCAGTTTACATGTATGAATACTCAGCCACAAAGCCTGAGAGAAAATCTCTGGCGGATATAAGGAAAGGTGAATACGAGGGACTGCCTGAGAAGTTAAAGGACCCTGAATGGAAACCTGATTATGGTGAACCTGTTTTTAACCCAAAATCCGGCGCAATGGTGATAGGTGCTCGTGATTTTCTGATTGCTTACAATATAAATCTCAACACAAAAGACAGAAAGCTGGCCCACAAAATTGCCAAAGAAATACGGGAAAAAGGTAAACTGGTTAAACAGGAAGATGGAACAAAAGTACGCGTACCGGGTAAATTAAAACATGTACGTGCAATAGGCTGGTACATAGATGAATATGGCATTGCTCAGATATCCATTAACCTAACAAACTATAAAGAAACACCCCTCTGGAAGGTATTTGAAACAGCAGAGGAAGAGGCACAGAAGCTTGGGCTCCGTGTTACCGGAAGCGAGATAGTGGGACTTGTTCCACTTGATGCACTTCTGGATACAGGAAAGCACTTTCTTGAAAAACAGGGAAAATCATGTGGCATTCCTGAAAAGGATATAGTTGACATTGCCATTAAATCTCTTGGATTGAACGATGTTGCCCCCTTTGAACCTGACAAAAAAATCATAGATTATATGCTTAAGGATGCGTCAAAGGAACGACTGAGACGCATGACACTTGCGGAATTCGCTGATGAACTTTCCACAGACTCACCTGCGCCCGGAGGAGGCAGTGTGGCAGCTCTTATGGGAGCGCTTTCTGCAGCACTTTCTGCCATGGTAACTAACCTGACTCATGGGAAAAAGAAATATAAAGACGTATGGGAAAAGATGGATGAAACTGGTCAGAAAGCACAAATGTTAAAATACAGATACCTTGAACTAATTGATAAAGATACACAGGCATTTGACCGCGTAATGGCAGCATTTTCATTGCCCAGGAAAACAGAAGAGGAAAAGAAGATAAGAGAAAATGCCATAGAAGAAGCATCAAAGGAGGCGACACTGGTTCCTCTTACGGTTTTAAAGGAAACCGTAAATCTTATAGAAATGGCAGAAATAGTTGCTGAAGAGGGGAATGTAAATTCTGTAAGTGACGCTGGAGTTGCGGCAACATCAGCACTTTCAGCAGCAAAAAGTGCATATTTAAACGTTATAATAAACACAGCATCCCTGAAAGACAGGGAATTTGCAGAAAGTATTAATAAAGAGGCTGAAGCGATTTTAAAAAACGTTGAAGAGAAAGCCAGCTCAGTGTTTGAAAAAGTCAAATCAAAAATCCATAACCCATCATGAAATTATACAATACACTTACCAGAAAAACAGATGAATTTGTCCCGGTAAAGGAAGGAGAGGTCGGTATATACATGTGCGGCATGACCGTACAGGACAGGCCACATTTAGGCCACATACGTTCCTTCCTTGTGGGTGATGTGCTGAGAAGATACCTTGAATATAAGGGCTATAAGGTCAACTATGTTCAGAACTTTACCGATATTGACGATAAAATCATTGCAAAAATGCACAAAGAAGGCATCGACTGGCGGGATGTTGGTTGGAAATATACAGAGGAATATCTGAATGCTGCTGAAAAACTCAATATTAAAAAGGCTGACCATTTCCCAAGGGCTACTCAGTTTATTCAGGAAATCATTGAACTCATAGAAGAACTGATAAAAAGAGGTTATGCCTATACAACACCCTCCGGTAACGTGTACTTTGAGGTGGCAAAGTTCAGAGAGTACGGAAAACTTTCCGGGAAAAAACTTGATGAACTCAAAGAGGGAGCAAGGGTTGAACCTGACCCAGAGAAGAAAAATCCCTTTGACTTTGCAGTGTGGAAAGCTCATAAAGAGGGTGAACCGTACTGGTACTCACCGTGGGGAAAAGGCAGACCGGGCTGGCACATAGAATGCTCAGCCATGTCAACTCATTTCCTTGGGCAGCCCTTTGATATTCATATGGGCGGGCAGGACCTTATATTTCCACATCATGAAGACGAAATAGCACAGGCTGAAGCGGCACGTGGTAAAAAATTCGTTAATTTCTGGGTTCACATAGGTTTCATGCAAATAAAAGGAGAAAAAATGTCTAAGTCAACCGGACTTTTCTTTGCCATAGAGGATATTCTGAAAGAATACGACCCCAATACAGTAAGACTCTTCATCCTTCAGAAGCATTACAGAACACCAATGGATTATAGCGAAGAATTTTTGAAAAACACAGAGGAGGCATGGAAAAAACTCAGAGAGGTTATGAAAAGGGCACAGGCAGGAGAAGACATAACGCTTAATACGGAACTTGTATCTGATTTTGAGAACATGATGGACGAAGACCTTAACACACCAGCCACTATAGGAAAGATTTTCTCCTATATAAAAGAACATCCAGAAGACCCTCACACTCCTGCATTTCTGCTTAAGATACTGGGCTTTTATCTACCTGAAATAAAGACTGACGAGAAATTTAATCAGGTAATGGACATAATCGTAGAGGTCCGCAATAAACTGAGAAAAGACAGACAGTTTGCTTACGCAGACATGATTCGTGATAAGCTTGGGGAAATAGGAATAAACCTCAAAGACAGCCGCGAAGGGACGACATGGACTCTTTAATTTTTTGTATTACCAGATGTTATCGTATATAATAAAACGCAAAGGAGGATTTAGATGAGAGTATTGCTTGGTATAATTGACATATTGCTTGCTGCCATATTGATTTTTGTAATTGAATATCCTGTAATCAAAGCTAAAAAAGAGGTTGAAGGGAAAATTCTGTACGTAAGGGATATAAGTGCCCTTCCATTATTTGTTGCTCAGGAAGAAGGATATTTTGATTCCCTGCGTGTTAAAGTTGACATGGTTGAAGCCGGGATAAATGGGGACGAGGTTGACAAGGTTAAAAACGGAACTGCACAGGCAGCTTTCGGAACAGATATGGCAATGTTTGTTTACAAAGGGGCCATTAAGCCAGATGCATTTAAGATTATTTATGTAACAGAGGCATCCATTGATAATCCACAGACAAAACTTATCACATTAAGAACAACACGATATAGAGACCTTAAGAGCCTTGAGGGAAAAAGAGTGGGATACTATTCAAGAACCAAGGATAACAGGTGGATCAAATATATAGTAAAAAATGCTGGTGGTGATCCAGAAAAGGTAAAAACTCTTCCACAATCCCAGGCTGAAGTCCTTTCAGGACTTTTTGCAAAGAATGTTGATTATCTTATAGCCAGAACACCAGAAGCTCAGATACTTGCGGCATCACGAAAGTTAAAAGTTGTGGAAGATGGACTTCTTGAAAATTACGTATCAGCACCCTTTATAATGAGCGTCGGTTACACCTCTTTGGCGAACATGCAGTTTTATCCTGAACCAACTAAAAGAATTGTTAAAGCCATAAGAAAAGCCATTGACTTTATAAGAAATAATCCAGATGAGGCTCTCAAAATAGCAAACAAGTATTTTGAAATTGATTCAACAATGGCAAAGGTACAGGTTAAACCTGAAGATGTGAAAATGACACTTCCTGAATTCAGAAAATCATTTGAACTGGATCCTTCTGAAATTCAGAAGGCAACAGACAAGATGCTGGACGCTGAGATACTCCTTAAAGAGGCTGATTTCTCAGGTGACCTTATGAAACAGCAGGAAGTTAAATAGAGCATCACCATGTTTAATTTGAGAAAGGACAGCCTTTTATGGGCTGTCCTTTTTGTTATATTCTATATTCTTTCCTTTTACCCATTTAATTTATACTTTCTTGCACCTGTTTCTTTTTTCATACTTTTTTTGTTTATGGAAAACTGTGACTCAAAAGTTTTTTTAAAGGGCATCTTGCTTTTCTATCCTTTCTATGCTTTCCACACTTTCTGGATTTTACATCTGAAAACCGATCCGGGAGTTGAAAAATATCTCATCTTCGGGCTTTTATTGCTTCCTTTATACCTTTCATTATACCCAGCCATATTTCTCGTATTTTCCAGAAAATATATAAAAAATCCTGTATCTATTCTTTTTATACCGTCACTCTGGGTTTTGCTGGAGTACATAAAATCAATTGGCCCTCTTGGTTTTCCCTGGATGAACCTCTATTATTCCCAGCTGGAAAATACCTCTTTCATTTCACTTGCATCACTGGGCGGTCCCTATTTTATATCATTTCTGATATTAATGCTGGGTTATTTTCTTTTCATGATATTCAAAAAACACAGTCAAAAATACCTCTTTTGGACATTCGTAGTTATTTCGCTACTCGTTCTTACAGGAAATATCATGAGATTCAAATTGAAAAACTTGTATCATGTAGAACGTATTAAAATCGCTGTACTGCAGCCAAATATTCTTCCCAGAAACATATATGACCCCCGAGAATGGCTGAGCACAAGGGATTCTCTTATTTATCTTGCTGAAAAAATAAGGGACGATTCCGTTGACCTGATAGTCCTGTCTGAATCTGCAATACCCGGGTATTTCAGATATTCATTCAGAGCCCACAAACTTATGGATCAAATATCAAGAATAACAGGAGCCAGTATTCTTTTTGGTACACAGGATAAGAGAAAGGAGAACGGGAAATACAGGATATTCAATACAGCCATGCTTTTTGAAAAAGGACAGATAACCGACCAGTATGACAAACATCATCTCGTTCCATTTGGAGAATGGTTACCGTATCAGGACAGATTACCCGGTCCCTTAAAGAACATAAACCTTGGCTGGGGAGATTTCTCTCCCGGAAAGATCAAGCCCATAACATTCAAATCTCATAAACTGGGCATTCTGATATGCTTTGAATCCATATTTCCGGAAATTTCCAGAAAGCTTGCCGAAATGGGAGCAGAAGTTCTCTTTGTGATAACCAATGATGGATGGTTTGGACGTTCTATAGGTCCTCTTGAGCACTTTGAGATGGCACGTCTCAGGGCAGTAGAAACTGGAAGATACGTCGTTCGTTCTGCCAAAACAGGGGTATCAGCCATTATAGATCCTAATGGGCGTGTAATAAAAGAAATACCACTCTTTGTTAAAGGGACACTTGTTTACAGTGTTCCTCTTATTAAGGGAAAAACAATTTACGCCCGCACAGGGGACATGATTGTTATTTTCTCTTTCTTGATTGTCCTTGTATTTTTAGTGTATAATAACCTTTACACAGTAAAGGAAAGGAGGCATAATTGATGCGTTATTTTAAATACATTGCCATTATAATTTTGAGCGTGTCCATGGGATATACAGCACAGGTGATAACCATTGAACAACTTCAGGGACATGCATCAAGTTCACCCTATGCTGACTCTGTCATAACCACATACGGTATCGTTACAGGAGTGTATATAAATACAGGTGTCAAAGGCTTCACACTTGAAGAAAAATATCCATCATCAGGTCCATGGCACGGAGTGTTTGTTTATACAGGGACAAACCCTCCGGTATCTGTAGGAGATAGTGTTGAAGTCACTGGCCTCGTTGAAGAATATTACGGACTTACAGAACTGCACAGTGATACCATAAGGATACTGGCAAGTGGAGTGGCACTGCCTGAGCCATACATAACCACTGCAGACAGTTTGAAAGATGAGGCTTTTGAGGGCGTGTATGTAAAGCTGCAACATGCTGTTTGTGAATCTCTACCCAATAGCTATGGAGAGTGGTACGTAAACGATGGTACCGCACTTTTAATGGTGGATGACCTCGGTTGGACCCCAACAGGCCTTGTTCTGGGGCAAAAATACAATATTACCGGAACCATTTACTATTCCTATGGGGCATACAAACTTGAACCGAGGAACGCGCAGGATGTTGAAGTTGATACAATGAATACTCCTCCATTCGTTTATCTTTTATCATTTTCACCCAAACTGCCTGAATCAGACCAGCTTGTGCAGGTTAAATACAAGGTGGTGGAAAGAGATGCTCAGGATAGCATAATTGCAGATACTCTATTTGTCTCTCTTGATAGTTTCCAGACCATTGATACGACAATTTCCATACTAAGAGGTAATGATACGTTGAATCATATTGAAAACGACAGTTTTTACATTTACTATATTCCCAGATATAGTGAGGGCACCGTGGTGTACTTCCGTCTCAAGGTTACAGATACGCACAATGCCGAAACTGTATCCGGTATATCAAGGTACCTTGTAAATCCCGGAGATGAGATTATACCCATCTCCTACCTCCATATTCTTGACGATATGGGGCATTCAGTATTCATAGGTCAGAGCGTGAAAATTCAGGGTATAGTGACAGTTGCTGGCGATTTTGGCAAAAAGTACTACATGCAGGATAATACAGGTGGTGTGGTGCTTTATAACCCGGAAACACCCCTTATTCAGGGCGATAGCGTAGTTATAACAGGATATGTAACTGAATACAATGGCGTTGTTGAACTTAATAATGCAACCGCCCTGTATCAGGACCCCGGACATACTGTATATCCTAAAATGGTAACCTGTGAAATGCTTTCAGAGGGGAAGGAAGCTTACGAGGGTATGTTTGTGCAGATTTCACATGTAACTACAACTGCCACAGATTTTGCCAGTGGTAGTACTATCACAATCTCAGATAATACTGGCTCCTATACTCTATATGTTGACCCATCAACAGACCTTGTTGGAAAGCCAATACCACAGGGTGAAATGACCATAAAAGGAGTTATATCTCAGTATGACCCTGATTCTACGGATGGGTACTTTGATGGATATCAGATAGTTCCACGAGGTATAAGAGATATAAATGCGTCGGGAAATGGGTCAGGAAAGGTATCCATCCTTCCACCCTATCTGCACAGAGGGGATACAACCACAGTTGAATTTATTCTAACAAAAGACCTCTCAAATTTAAACGCTGCAAGATTCTTCTTTGATACCTGGGCTGACATGAACAGTATCACTGTAGACGGTGCAAGTTATACCACTGACCAGTACTATCATCTTACCCTTTATGATTTCACCAAAGACACTGTAAAAATATCCCTGAAAATATCTGCACCAGACACAGAAAGTATGCTTCAGGTTACTGTTAAAACGTCTGAAATTGATACACTGAATCTTCAGGAGATGCTGGCAAGCCCTTATAAACTCTATGTGACCACACCAATAAGTGTAGTGCAGGAACCAGGTGAAGATGGTGTTACACCAGAAGATACCGGAAAAATCTTCACCATAGGTGGTGTGGTAACAGGACCGAACAACAAATTCTCAGGCACTATGACAAATCTGTGGATACAGGATGATTCTGCAGGCATAGAGGTTTTCTACTACTCTCCTGTTCAGAGCTTTGATACAGGTGACGTTGTAATAGTAAGAGGTGTTATAACTGAATATAATGGTCTTACAGAAATAGTACCAGAAAGCGAAAATGACATAATTTATGTGGGTCGTGCACCTGTACCACAACCAATAATGATTGAGGCCTCAAAGGGTATATGGGAAAGTATAGAAGGCGCTCTTGTGAGTTTTGAGGGTGTACTTGACAACAATCCTTATGTTCAGGGGTCTGGATACAATATGATTGTGTGGAATGGTACTGTTCCTATTACTGTGTACGTTTACAAGAGCACAGGAATTGACGTATCTTCTTTCAAAAAGGGAGATATGCTTAGAATAACAGGTATAGCAGGACAGTATGATTATCAGGCTCCATATACGGATGGATATCAGGTACTGCCGAGATTTGACAGTGATATTGAGGTTTTGAGCGCCAGCACATCTGAAAATGTAAACCTTGATATAAGTCCAAATGTGGTTGACAAAACAGCAGAGGGTTTCTGCACTATTACAGTAACAGGTCCTGCTGATGGAAATTATTCCCTTAAAATCTATGACATGCAGGGTAAACTTATCAAGGATGTTTATGGAGCAAGGAGAATGGGTCCAGCAAATGCCCAGTGGAGACTTGAAGATGAAAAAGGCAATATCGTACCCATAGGATACTACATTGTCAAGGTTGATGTATTACTTTCAGATGGTACACATAAAACTGTATATAAACCAGTTGTCATAACACGACCGAAATAAACACAATATTATCACCATGATTTCATGCCCCGCATAATGCGGGGCTTTTTATCCCACAAAGTAACTCAGTGAATGTAAAGTCAGTAAAAATGCATGAGCTAGCGTGAAAAACAAAAGAAGCATGGTGTACAAAATTTCTTTTTTTTCAAGCATTCCCCATAGAGCAACATACAGTGGAAATAAAGGTAGCAGAAATCGTGTAAAGGACATAAAGTGGTCTGTCAATGCAGAAAAGAGGCCAAGAACAACGAGCAAAATATACTCTTCCCTCAGGAGATACTTCCGACCATACAGAAGCGCCATTGCATATATTAGAAATACTATTCTCTCATACACAAAATTACCCGGTCCCAGATACCTCATGGCATAAGAGGGAAAAATAAAATTCTCTTTTACCCACCTGTAAGGATTTACCAGCATCTTTAATGGGTTCACCCTTGGATAAAGTGCCTGTGCATGGATTGCAGCAAATACATCATGAGTGGAAAAGTACATAATCAGAAGATAAATAACACCACCAAGCCAAAAACCTGCAAGGCTTAAAATAAACAATTGTCGTTTCTCTCTGTTCAACAGAGTCATTATAAACACCGAGATCCCAACAATTACTCCATGCGGACGTGAAAGCGGCAATAAAATGGACGATATCAAAACCATCCATTTTATCTTCCTTCTGAAACCATACATCAAAAGTACAAGTAGTAAAAAGAACAGAGACTCAGTGTAGATGCGGCTAAAGAAAAACGATGCAGGAAAAGCGAGTAATAAAAGGTAAATCGGCATTTCCTCTCTGTCTGTTTCCCTCAAATACAGGTACAGAATATAAAAGCCCGCAAGTGAGAAAAGATTGGAAAGGACAAGACCTGAAAGGAAGAATGAACCAAAAAGGGTAGCGAAAATTCTTATGAGAAATGGGTATAGAGGAAAAAATGCATTCTGCTGAATAGGTCTTTTTGAATACCATTTCTGAGCAAGATAAAGGTAATGGTGCGCATCAAAGGTTTTATAGTATGACTCTGTGTTTACAATAGAATCGGGTGGCCAGTGAAAAATGGAAAGATAAACCTTCTTGTTAAAGGATTCTGAATTGCGAGATAGAACATAAGGAAGAGAAAGGTCAAACAGTCTGAATAAACAAATAGCAAAAATGAGTTTCTTCATGAATTCTGGATTTTATACTCAAGATATGCCCTCTCTGCAATACTCCATGAAAGTGGTCGGGCCGGTCCGGGAATACCGTTATTCTCCTTTTTACTCTTCTCAATCCAGTGATAGTACATGTTTTTATCAAGCACATACCTGGTATCGGGAATCTGCTCACCCAGAGGAAACTCAAAGTGCCATGAGAGTATATCCTCTACTGAGCTGATTTTCCTTCTGTTGATAAGATAATTACCTTTCCAGTAAGTCGTTATGTACCAGAGATTTCCACCGAAGTATGTATCCTTTTCTCCTGTTTCTTCTATTATATACCTGTAAAGTCCGATGCCATCGGGAGAGAGTTTTCTTGTAACCATATTGTATACATGGTCCTTAAGGGAAGAATTGCCTTTAAAAATATCAAATCGTGATAGAAGAAGCAAAACTGAGGAACAAACTCCATATCTTTTCACCTTCATCATGGCTTTTATTTCGTTATTAACCACAAAACGTGAGATAAAAAATTCCCTGACATAATCTGCTTTCTCCCGAAATTCTTTATAAACAAGTGAGGCTCTTTTTAATGTGTAAGCAATGAGTCCAACTGTATAAGCGTGAATATGGTCGTCATGCATTTCCCAGAGAGAAGCACATGGAGTACCATGAACATAATAAAGGTACTCAAGATAGTCCTTTACAAAACCCTCAAGTAAAACTCCAGACCTCAGGTGATACTCTATCATAAGTAAAACTGAAAGTGCAATTCCATCATACTGTCTTTCCAGCCAATCTTCTTCATATCTCTCCATAGAAGGTGAATATCTGGCAGCCGGGTGGTTTCCTTCATCATAAAATTCAGGTGTATTACGAGCAATACCCAATACTTTCTTCACTCTCTTATGTTCTTTTGCTAAAAGTTCTGTTATCCAGTTTATCTCATCGGTAATGTTATATCCCATCTCCATTAAAAGATAACTTATCATGGAATGGTCACGCAACCACACCTTCTGATATGGCTTATAGAGAGAAGACGCAAGGTATGCTCCGTTCTTCCTTGCAGTTTCAATCAAATATTCAATATATTTTTTCCAGTCTGACATGGCTGTAATAGTGTTTTAATATTTTCCTGTAATTATATCCCTTATCTGCCATTCCCATAGCTCCAATCTGACACATCCCAACACCATGACCAAACCCTCTGCCTGTAATGATAAACTTACCTCCACGTTTTTCAACATAAAAGAGCGATGAGGGTAATGATGTACTCAAAAAGGCCTTTCTTATCTCAAGGTCTTTACGAATCACGATTTCTCCTCTGCTCCCTACTATTCTAATCTTCTTCACCCTTCCTGAAACTCCTCTCTCAAGTACCTTAATTTCAAGGACAATACCAATATCTCTGCCTGTCTTTGCCTTCAATATATTGGCAAGTTCACGGGGAGTATAAATATACCTCCATCGCCAGTATTTCTTACCATACTTTCTGCAGTTTACATCAGGGTCCTGCTCCAGCCATTTTTTTACTGCCCTTTCACTTTTCAGGGAAAACCTCTTGTGTCCGGCTCCCCTGTCAAACACTCCTCTCAAATAAGGAACATAAGAAGACCACACGTTCTCAGAATTTTCAGTATGTCCTCCACACATTGCATGGAACAAAGCCTCAATTGGTTCACCTTTGTATACAAGTATCTCCCCTGCTGTTTCAGCTACAGCCCTCCTTGTCCCATCTGAAAAACCCTCACCAGTATATACCTGTGCAAAAACACTGGAAGTAATATCGTAGTCTTCAAAGCCAGTACCCCTCCACAGTTTTCTTATCACATTTGTTCTGGCAGCCACAGCCTGGGCTTTTTTAGCCTCCAGGGGTGCATTCTCCCCAATCTCAGACTTGACCACACCTGTGACATACTCTTCTATGGGAACATTAGCTATTACTGAAAGCTTTGAATCTGCAGGAATGATGCTCAGGTTGGATGTCAAATTTATACATTTTGCCTTTCTTTTATAGAGACCGCCGGATGTTTCTACATCGTTAAGTTTAATTTTTCCTCTGTTTTGAATCCTTATTCTCCCATACAGGGTGTATCTATTGCCATTTATAACAAAATATACAGGTACACTCCTGCAACTTCCTCTGGATTTTATAACTCTGACAGCATTGGGAGGTGCTTTACTGTTCATTTCCTTCAGATTCTCAAATGGACCGGCATATACAATATAAATTGGAGTCAGTTTCCCAATAACCCTCTTTTTCTTTTTTAAAATATAACCTTCTCTCCTGAAAGCCCTGATAAATTCGTCTGCATCACTTCTGTTCTGTGTAGATAAAATTACTGGATAATAAAGTGTTTCACCTTTGTACTTTCTGGAACTTAAAAGTTTAAAACTTTTATTCTTCAGCTCTATTCTATTACCCCGGGAATCCTTAATCACAGCCACACCATTAACAGTAAACGATAGTTTACTATTTTCCAGAAGCTTTACCCTCACAAAAAGCGTGGTCTGTCTTTCGTATTCAGTCTTCACATATTCTTTTGAAAGTTCCAGCAGTAAGGAGTCAAGAGACTTTTCGGGTTCTGTACGGGGTGTATAGCCCTTTTCCTGCCTGTGACAACCTAAAAAAAAAGCGCAAAAATTATACTAATTAAGACCCATCTCATTCTTAAGCTCCCTGACCTTAACCACTGACTCTTTATAGAGAGGTGACCTTGGGGTTAAACTCGTCTGCATACATTTATAATACATGTCAAGGGCACTGTCAGGATTCTGCAATTCCTCAAATATACCACCTAAAAGAAAGTAGGCCTCATCAAGAAGAACCCTCGGAGATTTAATCTCATTTACAAGCTCCTCTAAAATATCCTTTGCAGTCATTATTTTTCCCTCACTCATCTTTTCAACCGCCATATTGTACATAGCCTCTCCAAGAGCCCAGCCCATATCTCTTATACGACCATGCCTCTTAAAATAGTCTTTAAGGGAATCAATAGTAGCCCATTTCCCCTCCTGATAAAGACAATCCACGTATTTTGTAAAGACCCGTGAAGTATCATGGGTTTCATTAATATAGCGTGAGGAAAACCTTATAACAAGGTCACAATCTCCTATTCTGTAAGATTCTCTAACAAGCAGTAAGTACCTATCCCCCAGTTCTATTTGAGGGTCATTTAGTAGAGCGATTTCATAGCACTCCTTGGCCATTTTTCTGTAACCAATCTTCCTGGCACTATCTCCAAGTTCAACGAGGGCATCTGCAAGAATTTTTTTAAGTCTGTTATCTTCAGGTGTTACAGAAAAGAGTATATCCTTGGCCCTGCCATACTTTCTTGTTCTCGTATATGCTATTCCGAGTAAGATATTTAACTCATCCTGTTCAAATGGTGTCGTTTCTCTTGACGTTTCTCTCAAATATGCTATCGCTTTATTGTACTCCCCTCTTTTTAGGAGTTTTCTTGCTTCTTTGACTGGATCCTCTCTTGCACATCCGATAAAAATGAGTATTAAAAATGCAACAAATCCCGAGTATCGCAGAATCAGCGTACCTCCGAGCCTGGCTTAACTTCCCTCTCGGGATGGAGCAGGATGGGACGACCATCTTCGTCTGCTGCAAGCATCATACCCTCTGACACCACTCCTCTAATTTTTCTGTGTTCAAGATTAACGAGTACAGGAACCTCTTTACCTATAAGTTCATCCGGGGAATAATACTGTGCTATTCCTGCAAGAAGTGTAATCTTCTTCTCTCCTATATCAACAAGGAGTTTCAGTAGTCTATCTGCATCCTCAACCTTCTCTGCACTCACTATTTTCCCGATTCTTATCTTTAATTTTTTAAAATCATCAAACTTTATGAATTCCGTTTTTTCCTCCACTTTCTTTTCCTCCTTTTCACCGATTTCTATTTTTTCCTCTTCAACCTTTTTATACAACACTCTTGGCTTATCTATTTCTACCTCATCAGGAATACTCCATGAACCGGCAGATTCCCAGTCACGAACATCACTTCTAATCATTTTCCTTATATCCAGTGCTGAATCCGGAAGATAGGGTTCAATGAGAACAGATAAAGTCCGGATAAGGGCGTAGCAGATAGAGAGCGTTCTTCTGGTTCTATTTAAATCTGTCTTTCTGGTTTTCCACGGAGCCATTCTGTCAAAATACCTGTTTCCACGGTCAGACAGATTCATAAGGTAGATTATACCCTTCCTGAAGTTAAAGTTGTCTATAAGTTCTCCAAGTTCATACGGCGCTTTCTCTATCATACTCAGGATTTCTGCATCTTCATCTGACCCTTTTTCAACAAGCGGACCAACTCTCCCATTCAGATATTTTGCAATAAAACTCAATGTTCTGTTTATGAAGTTTCCAAAATTGTTTACCAGCTCGTTATTGACTCTTTCCCTGAAATCTGCAAAGGTAAAGTCTGAGTCTTTTGTCTCTGGCATGAAATATGTGAGACCAAATCTTATGTAATCTGCCGGGTAAAGAGAAGCGAGGTCTTTTATCCATATAGCCCAGTTTCTTGAGGTCGATATCTTTGAGCCTTCTAAATTAAGGTAGTAATTGGCAGGTACATTATCCGGAAGGACATAATCACCATGACCTATTAACATAGAAGGCCATACAATTGCGTGAAAAACTATATTATCCTTTCCTATAAAGTGAATAAGCCTGGTATTTTCTTTGTCCAGCCACCACTCTTTCCATAGATCAGGATCACCTTTTTTTATTGCCCACTCTTTTGTAGATGAAATATAACCAATGGGCGCATCAAACCACACATATAACACCTTTCCCTGTGCTTCCTTAAGTGGTACCGGCACACCCCACTCAAGGTCCCTTGTAATGGCCCTGTCTTTAAGTCCTTCTCTCACCCATGAAAGAGCAAGCCCGATAACCTCAGGCTTCCAGTAATCTTTTTTTGAATTAAGCCATTTTTCAAGCGAAGGTGCGAGTTTACTCAAAGCAAGGTAATAATGAAAGCTCTTCTTCAGAACAGGTGTTGTTCCGCAAATTGCACATCTCGGATTAATAAGTTCTTTTGGTTCAAGCCACCTCCCGCAATTATCGCACTGGTCTCCTCTTGCCCGGTCGTATCCACAGTGAGGGCATGTTCCCTCCACATATCTGTCCGGTAAAAATCTCTTACATTTAGGGCAGTAATATTGCTCTACCTCTTTTCTATTAATGTAACCATTTTCATAGAGTTTCAAGAAGAACTTTTTTGCAGTTTCATGATGAATGGGAAGGGAAGTTCTGGAAAAATTGTCAAATTCTATTCGCATAAGACGGAAATCTTCTTTTATTCGCTCATGATAGAAATCCACTATTTCCCTTGGAGATTTACCTTCTTTGTCAGCCCTTATTGTTATAGCAACACCGTGTTCATCCGTTCCGCATATATGTATAGCATTCCTCCCTCTCAATTTCTGATATCTCGTGTAGATATCCGCAGGAAGGTATGCCCCTGCTATATGCCCTATGTGCAATGGTCCATTAGCATAGGGTAGTGCTGAAGTAATCAATATCTTTTTCATACGTTAAATTATAATTTAGAGCCAGCGAAAGGACAAATGGCATCTATGATTAAACATACCCCTTGACACAACGAAAATATAATTTTATCCTATCCATAAAAGGAGGCTATACACGAAGAGGGCAACCGCCATACTGAGCGTCCTGATTGCACTAATGATACTTTCAGGATACACACCAGAGGATACTGATGATGCTTACACCACAGCATACATAACAACAGGCGGTGATGGAACGCAGGGAGGATTTGATTTTAGCGAGGGAATTGCACGGCATGACTCATTGAGTGACATTATCATAGAACCCTGGTGGGACAATGGAGAGCCAGCTCCATGTATTCAGCACACAGCATGGGGAGATTCAACCAAAAAACTCATAGACCTTGGTGAGGTAAAACTGGAAGACGTGATAGATCTTGATCCATCAGGAATGGTTGCAGATACAGCTACACAGACCGATATCTGGGACGTTACAAAGCCTTTATCCGGTCATGCCTACTATATAACAACACTTGAAAACAAAGATGCATTTTTCTTTATTGACAGCATCAAGGTAATCCGTGATTCCAATTCTTACACCACTGACCTGTGGATAAAATACTTTGTAAAATAAATGTATTAAGAGGGGTATCATACCCCTCTTATTTTTGCTGTGACAATCTCTGCAAGGAGATGAAGGACTGCAACTTTATCCAAACATTTGAAAATTCACCATAATGGGATTAAACTTTAACTGTACATGGACATAGGCATTTCTCCCTTATACGGTATTGGTGATACATTACTTTTCACCCCTGCAGTACGAGTACTGAAGGAAACCTATCCTGATTACACCATAACAGCCTTTACATTCTTCCCCACCACCCGGGATGTGTTGTTGAACAACCCTTATATAGACAGTGTGGTATATTTTCCCATGCTCAAAGAAAGCAAAATAAGTACTCTTCTTTTTCTAAAGAGATTTGTCCGGAAATTTGACGTTGTAATTAATTTTTACCCATCAAACAGACGCGAATATAACCTGTTCGCCCTATCACTTATGCCTAAAAAAATAATTGGCCATGACTATATAAAAAGCAATATTCTCAGTTTTAATTTCGTAAAATCATGGACAATTAAGGAAGATTACGCACTCCACGTGGTAGAAGAAAATCTTGCACTTTTAAAATATTTTGAAATAGAATCCCCACCCAGATACCCACTCCAGCTTTTTCTGAAAGAAGAGGAGGTAGAATGGGGCAGGATGTATGTAAAACCTTACAGTGCAAAACTACGGGTGGGAATTCATCCCGGAACAAGCTCATTTAAAAATCATGACAAAAGAAGGTGGCCTCTGAAACATTTTGTGGAATTCGGTAAAATGTTAAAGCATTACAACAAAGATACGGTATTATTTGTTTTTGGTGGATCGGAAGAGAAACCATTGAAGGAATATATCAAAGAAAAACTTAAGAACACAATTGAAACAGTGGTTGTAGAGACTTCAAGCATTCGCAAAACAGCATCAATAATGCAACGCATGGACATTTTTGTAAGCAATGATTCTGGCCTCATGCACCTTGCTGCCGCCCTCAAACTTCCAACTGTAGGGATTTTCGGTCCCACAAACCCTGTATGGGTAAGACCATGGGGCACGGCTCATCGTGTTGTAAGGCTGAATCTTCCATGCAGTCCATGTTTTTACTACTCACCAAAACCCTTATCCTGCCCCAGAGGACTGGATTTTAAGTGTCTTAAAGAACTCAGTGCTGAAATGGTTTTTAAGGCATTCAAGGAACTTATGAATGAAATAAAAAAAGGATAGGAAACATTAAATACTCAGAGGAAAACATAAAAGGAGGTAGACCGTATATGAGCAAAATAAATATAGAAAAATTCCTGTCAAACAAAGCCAGAAGAATGAAGGCATCAGAGATAAGGGAACTTCTGAAACTCACAGAGAAACCTGATATCATTTCTTTTGCTGGTGGACTTCCTGCACCTGAAGTTTTTCCTGTAAGGGAATTTGAAGAAGCTGCAAGATACCTTCTACCCAGATACGGGGAAAAGATGCTGCAGTATTCAACAACAGAAGGCTTTACGCCTCTCAGAGAGTTTCTTGCCAATTATATGCAAAAATACAATGTGCCTGCTGAGGTTGAAAATATTCAGATTACAACAGGTTCTCAGCAGGCCCTTGACCTCGTGGGAAAGGTCTTTATTGATGAAGGCGATTATATTATTACATCAAAACCCACATACCTTGGGGCATTATCTGCATGGACACCTTTCAATCCAAATTACCTCACAGTAAGCATGGATGATGACGGAATGATTCCCGAAGAAATTGAGGAGCACCTCAAAAGACATAAGGTAAAATTCATCTACGTGCTTCCAAATTTTCATAACCCGGCAGGTGTAACAATCAGTGAAGAAAGAAGGAAAAAAATAGTGGAACTTGCAGAAAAGTATGATACGATTATTATTGAGGATGACCCCTATGGTGAACTCAGATTTGAGGGAAAAGACCTGACTCCACTGATCACTCTAATGAAGGAAAGGGTTATTTATCTTTCAACATTTTCAAAAACGCTCGCTCCGGGCACAAGAATAGGATGGATAACCGCACCAAAAGATATACTTATCAAACTCACTCAGGCAAAACAGGGTGCAGACCTTCATTCTTCCACGGTAGACCAGTGGCTTGTGTACGACCTATGTTCAAGGGGTATTCTGAGAGAGCATGTTAAGAAAATCAGACGTCTTTACAAAAACAGAAGAGATCTGATGTTAAAAGCACTCAAGGATTATATGCCGGAACATCCTGAAATTAAGTGGACAAGACCACAGGGCGGTTTATTCTTATGGATGTCCCTCCCTGAAAAGTTCAATACCTATGACCTTCTGGAAAAAGCCATTGAGAAGAAAGTGGCCTTTGTTCCCGGTGGAGCATTTTATCCAGGAAGGACAGAGGGTTTCAATACATTGCGTCTTAACTTCTCAAACGCAAAAGAAGACCAGATCGTTGAAGGAATTAAACGTCTTGGAGAACTGATAAAAGAGGAGTTGAATAAGTAAAGAACCTGTCGTAAAATTACCATACTTAAGGAGGTAAAGATGAGAGATAGATTGGACAAGAGGCTTGATTATAAAATAAATGACCCATATCTCGACAGGTCACAGTATAAGGATCCGACAATATGTCCAACATGTGGCCTCGTTTATCATGGTAAAACATGGAAAAAAGATGAAAACCTAAAAAAGCAGTTGCAGAAAGACGGCAAAGTTGATTACAAGGAATGTCCTGCCTGTAGAAAGATAAAAGACAATTATCCACTGGGTATAATCTATCTTTCTGGTGATTATGTGAAGGATGAATTTCACAGGAATGAAATCCTGAATCTTGTGAGACACGAGGCTGAGAAAGAAGAAAACAGCAACCCTCTTTCAAGAATAATGTCAATTGAAGACGATAAAAACGGCTATCTTGTGATAAAAACAACCACAGAAGGGCTTGCCGCAAGGATAGGTAAGGCCATTCAAAGAGCACATAAAGGGAACCTTGAACTTAAATTCTCCGATGACCAGAAGCTGCTCAGGGTAATCTGGGAGAGATAATTAAAATAGATGGAAACAGAACCCTTATCGTGTGATGTAATAATAGTAGGGGCAGGACCGGGTGGGCTTTTCGCAGCAAAGAGACTCACAGAAAAGGGGTTTAAAGTATGTATATTTGAAAAAGGGCCTTCTCTTGAAAAAAGAAAATGTCCCGCCCTTCTCAATAAAGAACGACCGTGTCTAAAATGCCCCGTGTGTTTTATAACACAGGGTTTTGGAGGTGCCGGAGCATTTTCAGATGGTAAACTAACCTTTTCAGTAGAAGTTGGAGGGCGACTCGCAGAAATCTTTTCCAGAGAGGATTTTGAGCGACTCTCAAGGGAGGTTGATACCACTTATCTTGAATTTGGCGCTCCTGAAAAACTCTATGGTGGTGATGTTAAATCCATAGAGGAATGGAGGTATAAAGCTCAGAGGGTTGGACTTGTGCTAATTCCACAGAGATTACGCCACATGGGAACTGACCTTGGATACGTAGTGCTCCAGAACATGTATAGATATCTAAAAGATAAAGGGGTGCAGTTTAAATTCCTTGAAGGTGTAGAAGAATTAATAGCAAAAAATGGACACATCAGGGGTATTAAAACTGCAAGAGGAATTTATTCTGCCAGTAAGGTAATCGTTGCTACAGGAAGAAGCGGGTCATGGTGGCTTGCAAAAGAGCTTAAAAAACTTAATATTACAACCAGACCATCTTATGTGGATATTGGCGTGAGGGTTGAACTTCCAGCTTCTGTGTTTGCACCACTTACAGATGTTTTTTACGAGCCAAAAATAGTTTATTATACCCGTAACTTTGATGATAAAGTCCGCACCTTTTGCGTAAATCCCTGGGGAGAGGTTGTTGTGGAGTACGCCAATGGCGTTATTTCTGTGAACGGTCATAGTTTTTCTATGAGACGTTCCTACAATACCAATTTCGCACTCCTTGTATCAACTAAATTTACAGAACCATTTGATGAACCCGATGCGTATGGAGTATCAATCGCAAAATTAGCAAATCTCCTTTCAGGAAATGTCCTTGTTCAGAGACTTGGAGACCTCAGAAAAGGACGCAGGTCAACATATTCACGAATCAAAAGAAACCCTGTAATCCCAACGCTTAAATCTGCTGTACCGGGTGATTTGAGTTTTGCCCTGCCTTACAGATATATCACCAATATCATTGAAATGCTTGAGGCAATGGACAGACTGATTCCCAATGTCGCAGATGATACAACCCTTTTATACGGAGTTGAAGTTAAATTCTACTCCAACAAAGTAGAGTTGAACGAGAACCTGGAAACTGCAGTAAAAGGACTCTATACCATAGGAGATGGTGCGGGACTCACAAGGGGACTTGTGCAGGCTTCAATGTCGGGATACTATGTAGCAGAGAAAATAGCAGGTAATTAATCATGGATGGAGTCAAAATAAAACGCAATTTTATCACTGGACTGGGTATTCTGGGGCCAGTTGGTCTAACACTTTATGTTGCTCTATGGATTATAGAAAAATTTGGCGGTATCTTTACAGACCTCCTGGCCATTATACCCGGACTTAAAAGCATACCATATTTCTTTAAGCTTATAATCTCAACAGCTCTGGTTATTCTTTTAATATATGCCACTGGAGCATACGTGGGACAGAGTGTAAGAAAGGCACTTGATGCATTCTTCTCAAGAGTTCCCATTTTGAGAGGGCTTTACAATGCACTCACAAAATTTACTGATTCTTTCATGGAGTCTTTAGCAAATGACAAAAAATCAGAGAGAAAGCAGACGGTTGTGATGATAGAATTTCCGCATAAAGATTCTTACTCCATAGGATTTCTCACATCAAGAACACCTATTACTGCCGGAAAGAAAAAATACTTCAAAGTGTTTGTTCCAACCACACCAAACCCCACGTCAGGATTTTTGATTTTTGCACGGGAGGATTCTCTTAAATTTCTTGAAATATCCAGCGAGGAAGCAATTAGAATAATAGTTTCAGGAGGGGTAGGACAGGACACAAATAGCATAAACAAAATGGGGGAAGCATTGAAAGATGGGTAGTTTTAAGAACTGGATAAGAAACATACTTGGTGATATCAAAAACGTGGAAGACCTGAAGGAAATAATAAAAGGAGCCAGAGAACATGAACTTCTGTCTGAACATATGTACCAGCTCATTGAAAGGCTCCTTGATCTTGAAGACCGTGAAGTAGGTGAGATAATGGTACCACGGGTTGACATAATATCCATAGAGGAAGACGATACCCTTAAAGAGGCAGCCAGGCTTTATAAAAAGTATGGCTTTTCAAAGATTCCTGTCACAGGTTCACACGGAGACACGTACATAGGAATATTCTACATCAAGGAATTAATCCGATATCTTGACGAAATAGAAACAAAAAAAGTCGTTGAATTAACAAAACCTCCACATTTTGTACCTGAATCCAAGAATGTAATAGACGCTCTGAAGGAATTCCAAAAGGAACGCATTTCCATAGGTCTTGTGGTAGATGAGTTTGGTAGCGTGGTTGGACTTGTAACGCTGGAGGACCTTCTTGAGGAAATAGTCGGCGAGATATATGAAGAATTTGATAAAGAGGAAGTTCTGGTTGAGGAGGAATCTGAGGATTCTCTGGTTTTTAATGCCAAAATTGACCTTGAACAGGCGTCAAAAATACTGAGACAAAAGGGATTTTTACAGGAAGACCTTGAAAGCGAGGATGTATCAACCCTTGCCGGCTTTATAATGGAAACCTACGATAAACTCCCACAAAAAGGCGAGCGCTTTGAATACAAAGACCTCGTGTTTGAAATTGTTGATGCCACAAGACAGAGACTCAAAAAAATCAGGGTAATAAGGAGAAAAAATAATGAAGAAATACAGGGTAAAGGTTGAAATAAGACTGAAACCCGGGATACTTGATGCTGAGGGCAGAACTATTGAAAGGGCTATAAGACGATTTGGACTTGATGTGTCAAATACCAGAAAGGGTAAAATAATAGAATTTGAAATAGAAGCGGAAGATAGAAGTACTGTGGAAAATAAGGTAAGGAACCTGGCAGAAAATCTTCTAATAAATCCTCTTACTGAAGAATTTGTTCTGGAGGTCAGGGGTGAAGAAGCCTAAAGCAGGCGTCATAGTTTTACCGGGAACTAACTGTGACCTTGATACCATCCATGTGCTCAACCTGGCTGGTTTTGATACAGAACCTGTATGGCACGAAGAACGTCGTTTGGAGAAATATAGCTTTCTCGTCATTCCCGGAGGCTTTTCCTATGGAGACTATCTGAGACCCGGTGGGATTGCCCATCTTTCACCTGCTATTCAGAAAATTCCAGAATACGTGGAAAAGGAATACGGTTTTGTAATGGGTATATGCAATGGCTTTCAGATTCTAACAGAATTAGGGCTCTTAAAGGGAGCACTTTTACGTAATATTAACCTCCGATTTTTATGCATGGACCAGAGCCTTGAGGTTATAAGGAATGATACACCATTCACACGCGAGTTTAACAGGGGTGAGCATATTAGCGCCCCAATAGCTCACTTTGACGGAAGGTACTACATACCAGAGGAAGAAATAGAAACCATTAAACCGCTTATTGTTTTGAAATACCTCAATAATCCCAATGGCTCAATGCTTGACGTGGCAGGCATTGTAAATGAAAGAGGAAATGTATTGGGCCTCATGCCACACCCGGAAAGGAACAGCGAAAAGATCATGGGCGATGGTACTGTAATCAGATTTTTTACATCCATTTACGAAGAGGTAAAAAAACATGCTTAAAAAAGAAGAACTAAAGATTATAAGAGAAAAACTGAAAAGAGACCCCAAAAAGATTGATATAGCTATATTTGATGTCGCATGGTCAGAACACTGCAGTTACAAAAGCTCAAAGCGATTCCTCAAACATTTTGGTAAAATAAAAAGTCCACGCATATTAAGCGGTGTCGGTGAAAACGCAGGTGTTATCAGAATAAACGATGAGCTTGCTCTCTCTTTCAAAATAGAGAGTCATAATCACCCATCCCACATAGACCCATTTAATGGGGCTGCTACTGGTGTAGGTGGCATAGTGAGGGACATTCTCGCCATGGGAACAAGGCCTGTGGCAATTATGGATTCCCTGAGGTTCGGGAATCCTGAAAACGAGCATATAAAGAGAATCTTTGAAGGTGTGGTGTCGGGAATATCATCGTACGGCAATTCCATAGGTGTTCCAACTGTGTGTGGAGAAACATTTTTTGATGAGTCATATAACGATAATACTCTTGTTAACGTGGCCTGTCTCGGTATAGGAAAAATAGAGCATCTTAAATCAGCAGTGGCAGGACGACCTGGTAATACCGTACTACTTGCAGGAGCACTCACGGGAAGAGATGGCATAGGCGGAGCCTCTTTTGCATCCGAGACCTTTAAAGAGGGCGAAGACAGAAGAAGCTCAGTTCAAATAGGTGATCCATTTATGGAAAAACTCCTCATAGAGGCCACAATGGAAGTCATTGAGCTGGATGGGCTTATTGGAATGCAGGACCTCGGAGCAGGTGGACTTTCCACAACCTTACCTGAAATGGCATACAAGAGCAATGTTGGTATTGAGCTGGAACTTGACAGGGTTCCTCTACGTGAAAAAGACATGGAACCGTGGGAGATAGTTGCCTCAGAATCCCAGGAGCGCATGATTTATATAGTAAGACCTGGCACCGAGGAGCGCTTTTTAAACATTTTCAAAAAATACGGTCTTTACCATGCTATAATAGGAAAAGTCATAAAGGAGAAGGTCTTCAGGATTAAGTACAGAGGAAAAATCGCAACGGAACTGCCTGTTGATTTTATAGTATCAGGCTATAAAGAACCCTATCTGGAAATAAAAAAGCCTGACAACACCGTTTATACTTCCCGGACAATCAAAATTCGTGACCACGATACACCGAACCGAGAAACATTACTAAAAATGCTTACACACTACAACACTTCTGCCAAAGACTGGGTTTTTACCCAGTACGACCACATGGTGCAGATAAATACTGTTGTAAGACCAGGTGAGCATGATGGAGCGCTTTTGAGAATAAAGGGAACAGATCTTGGAATTGCTCTTTCGGTGTATGGTAATGGTAGAATGTGTGAGATAGACCCTAAAAACGGCGCGATAAACACAGTCTGTCAGGCAGCAGAAACCATTGTTTCACTGGGAGCAGACCCTGTTGCCATAACAGATGGACTTAACTTCGCAAGTCCCGAAAATCCAGAAGTTTATTATTCCTTCAGAGAGGTGGTTTTGGGGATAAAAGAGGCTTCAGATAAACTTGAAATACCTGTGATATCAGGTAACGTAAGTTTTTACAATGAATCTGAAAAATCCCGGATATTTCCCACTCCAATCATAGGAATGGTCGGAATAAGAGAAAACCTTAAGAGAAAGCCTCAGATAGGCTTTGCCAGAGAGGGAAGCAAAATAATACTTCTCGGTAAACAGAAGGATGAATTTGGGGGAAGTGAATATCTGAAAATCTTATACGGAATAACTGCTGGAAAAGTCGCCACCTGTAATCTTGAATATGAAAAGAGGTTGCTTGAACTTGTAAAAAACCTTGTTCTTACTGACACGGTTTATATGGCTTTGCCAGTAAAAAGAGGCGGACTTATTATGGCACTTCTTAAGTCAGCAATAAGAGGCAGAAAAGGTTTTCACAGCAATCTCAAGGAGGATGAAATTTTCTGGCTCGGCGAATGGCCTTCAAGAGTAATTGTGGAAACATCAAATGTGGAAGAGGTTTTACAGCTTTCAGCTGACCTTTCTATAGACACACTTGTAATTGGTACAGTGGGTGGAACTGAAATAAGAATAGGTAACACTTACATTCATCTTGAAGAAGCACGTGAAAATTACTTTAAAACAATCAGCGAGTTAATGGATGCGTGAGTACTGCGGAATCTTTGGTGTTTACTCTCCAACAAGAAATGTAGCCTTTACTATAAAAAAGGGACTTTTCCATCTTCAGCACCGGGGACAGGAAAGCGCAGGCATTGTTACCTTTGATGGACAAAAATTCAATACACTTAAAAACTTTGGCCTTGTTGCAGAAGCACTGCCTGATAGTCTTGTAAGGGATATGAACGGCTTTTCAGGTATTGGGCATACCAGATACTCAACTTTTGGGGACAAGGACAGTTTTAATAACATCCAGCCAATCAGTATTTTTGCCCATAATAAATATATCGCTCTTGCCCATAACGGAAATCTGACCAACGCCGATATGTTGAAAAAGGAACTTGTAAAGGAAGGTCGTGTATTTCACTCAACATCTGATTCTGAAGTAATCCTTCATCTCTATGTAAAGTACATGAACCTCTCACCACTGGATAGATTCAGGATAATCAGTAACTCTGTAAGAGGCGCCTTTTCTATTCTAATTTTGCAAAATGATACGTTATTTGCATTCAGAGACAAACATGGGACAAGACCGCTTATCATGGGTATAAATGGTGATGAATTTGCATTTGCATCAGAAGTAGGGGCACTCAGGGCAACAGGCTTTAAACATATACGGGAATTGGCACCGGGAGAACTTGCCATTGTCCAGCATGGCAGAGTTTCAACATATATTGTAGAGGCAAATGCTCCCAAAAATCAGTGCATTTTTGAACTTATCTACTTTGCAAGGCCTGATGGAGTAATTTTTGGAAAATCAGTCTACGATTTTCGCAAAGAAAGCGGAAGAATACTGGCAAAAAAGGAACAATACAACATTGATATAGTGGTTCCCGTACCGGACTCAGGCCTCATGGCTGCTTTAGGATATTCAGAAGAAGGTAACATACCACTTGAATTCGGTTTTATAAGAAATCACTATGTTGGAAGGAGCTTTATTGCACCTTCAAACAGAGAAGAAAAGGTCAAAATGAAGCTTATTCCTGTAAGAAATATTGTTGAAGGCAAGAGCATCGCTCTAATAGATGATTCCATCGTCAGGGGCACAACCTCTGGAAAAATAATAAGCCTGTTGAGAGAAAATGGGGCAAAAGAGGTTCACATGAGAATTGCATCCCCTCCTGTAAAATATCCATGCTATTTTGGTATAGACATTCCCACAAGAGATGAACTGATTGCCAGCAACAGGGAAATTGATGATATAAGAAGGGAAATAGGGGCTGACTCACTTCTTTACCTTGACATTGAAGATTTATACACTCTTATAAGGCCCAACAAAAAAGACTTTTGCTATTCCTGCTTTACTGGCAGATATCTATATACTCCGGAATGAAAAAAGTTATTGTTCTTCTCTCAGGGGGTATTGACTCAAGCTTTGCTGCCTATCTCCTTAAGGAATCAGGCTATTATATAAAGGGCCTTGTGCTCAAAATGTACGAAGATTTTCCTGAACCAACCTTACACCATAATATAGCTGTACTTGAAAAAAAACTGGGGATTGAAATTGAGATAATGGATATAAGGAGTGCCTTTAAAAAAGATGTCATTGACTACTTTATTAAAACATACTCAGAAGGAAAAACTCCCAATCCATGCGCAAGATGTAATCCGGAGATTAAATTTAGATTTGGTCTTAAAGCCATGAAGGAATACGGCTTTGATTTCGTGGCCACAGGCCATTACGCAGACAGGGGTTATTACAGAAATCACCTCACTCTCAAACAGGCAAAGGATAGAAAAAAAACTCAGGAGTACTTTCTTGCAAGAATTAGACCAGAACACTTAAAGCACATTCTGTTCCCTCTTGCCAATTTTACCAAAGAGTACATCAAAAAAGCGTCTTTGAAAATATTTCCTGAAATAATTCCACGAAGAGAGAGTCAGGATATATGTTTTTTGAAAGGTATAAAGGTGGATGAATTTCTGAAATATGCTGGCATAGAGATCCATGGAAATATGATTTACAGGAACAAAGTAGTAAAAGAGAATGTTAACATTCTCTCATTTACCAGGGGACAAAGGAGGGGCATTGAATTTGCCACAGGGCACAGAGTGTATGTTAAAAATATAGACCCTGAACGAAAGATTGTTGAAATAGGAGAAAAAGAGGAATTAAAAACCCTCTCTTTTACAGTAGAGTCTCCACTTTTTTACGTACCCCTTAATGAAATTGATGAATGTTTTGTCAGGGTAAGATACAGCAAAAGTGCTGTTCCATGCACCATTAAAAAGATGGGCAATAAGCTTAAAGTACAATTAAAAGAACCTCTTTATACTGTCACCCCCGGCCAGCTGGCAGTATTTTATGACGGCGATTATGTACTGGGATCAGGCTGGATTGATTTTCTCCTTTAGATTACATTAAATCTTTGAGCAAACATTGCACTAACATTATAATTTAAAAAACACGGGGCGTAGCGCAGTTTGGTTAGCGCGCCTGGTTCGGGACCAGGAGGTCGGTGGTTCGAATCCACTCGCCCCGATTTTAATGTCATGAAAGTTTCTATAATAGGACTTGGATACGTTGGCATAACCACAGCAGCAGGTCTTTCTGAAATCGGCCACGAGGTTATAGGTTATGACATAGATAAAGACCGTGTGAAGCTTCTGCAAGATGGCAAGTCTCCCATATATGAACCTGGACTTGATGAACTATTAAGAAAAAATATCAGTGAAAAACGGCTCACATTTACCACCTCGCCTGAAAAGGCCATAACTCATGGGGATATAATTTTTATCTGTACAGGTACACCTTCAAGAGAAGATGGAAGCGCTGACCTCACACAGGTGGAAGGTGCAGCCAAAACTGTGGCCAGATATATAAACGGATTCAAACTCATAGTAGAAAAATCAACAGTTCCCGTAAAAACAGCACAGTGGATAGAACGTACTATGAAACTCTATCTTAAAAAGCACATAGATTTTGAGGTCGCCTCCAATCCGGAGTTTTTAAAGGAAGGTGATGCTATAAATGACTTTTTAAAACCTGACCGTATAGTTATCGGCGTTAATTCAAAAAGGGCTGAAAAAATGCTCCGGAGATTGTATAAACCAATACGATCTCCTATAGTAGTGACAGACATAAACACAGCTGAGATAATAAAACACGCTTCCAACGCCTTTCTGGCAATGAAAATTTCATTCATAAATATGATTTCAGACCTGTGCGAAGCTACAGGGGCGGACATTGAACTTGTAGCAAAGGCCATGGGTATGGACAAAAGAATAGGAAAACAGTTTCTGAGAGCTGGTGTAGGATATGGAGGCTCATGTTTTCCTAAGGATGTAAAAGCCCTGTACTGGGTGGGCAAACAATATGGACTGAACTTTGAATTGCTAAAGAATGTACATGAAATCAACGAATCACGCATTGATGTGCTTATGAAACACCTTAAAAATGCTCTATGGAACCTGAAGGACAAAAGCATAGCAATATGGGGCCTTTCATTTAAGCCAAATACTGATGATATTCGCGAGGCACCAAGTATTAAGGTTATAAAAAGGATACTTAGGGAAGGTGGCAGAGTTACACTCTATGACCCTAAAGCGATGGAGAATATGCGAAAAATCTTCCCTGAAGGGGAGGCTGTTAAATATGCAAAAGATAAGTACGAAGCAGTCAAGGATGCAGAAGCACTTGTTATACTTACTGAATGGGATGAGTTTAAAGATGCGGACTTAGATAAGGTAAAAAATGCCATGCTCACACCTATAATTGTTGATGGGAGAAACATTTACAGGCCCAGGAAAGTCAAAAGATTGGGATTTGAATACTATCCAATGGGAAGACCATCATGAAAAAAGTGGTTATCACCGGTGTCGCAGGTTTCATAGGATCACATCTTGCAGATCGCTTTATCGCCGAAGGTTATTATGTAATAGGGATTGATAACTTTATAACGGGAAAAAGGGAGAATATTGAGCACTTAAAAAACAATGCAAATTTTCAGTTTATAGAAAAAGACCTTGGGATAGAAGACGACCTTGATATTAAGGCGGACATAATCCTTAACTTTGCATCTCCTGCTTCGCCAGTGGATTACTTTAAAAAGCCCATAGAAACCATGCGAGTAAACGCTATAGGCACACTTAACATGCTTAAGCTCGCTAAAAAAAACAACGCTGTATTTGTTCAGGCTTCCACATCAGAGGTTTATGGTGACCCGGAGGTTCATCCTCAAAAGGAGGAATACTTTGGACATGTAAATCCTGTTGGTCCAAGGAGTGTATACGATGAAGGCAAAAGGTTTGCTGAAGCCCTCTCCATGGCATTTTTTAGAGAATTCGGTGTTAAGGTGAGACTCATTCGCATTTTCAATACCTATGGGCCAAGAATGAAGGCTGATGATGGACGGGTAATCCCTAATTTTATAAATCAGGCATTAAAAAACAAGCCCATAACCATTTATGGAGATGGCAAACAGACCAGAAGTTACTGCTTTGTGGATGACCTTGTGGAGGGTATTTACAGAGTATCTATAAAAGAGGATATTGATGGAGAAATATTTAATCTCGGCAATCCTGAAGAATACACTATCATTCAGACTGCACAAATTATAAAGGAGCTAACAAACTCCAACTCAGATTTCAAGTTCCTTCCACCATTACAGGATGACCCCAAAAGGCGCTGTCCCGACATTTCAAAGGCAAAAACTGTATTAGACTGGAAACCTGAAGTGTCTTTTAGGGAAGGACTTGAAAAAACCATTGATTTCTTTAAAGGAAAACTGGTCAATGGGTAGATTTCAAAACGTATATCTTGCCATAGGTTTTAATATTATAGGTCAACTTGCACTTAAATGGTCCATGCTACAATTCAAAGGCTATACATTTACACCTTTGAATTTATCAAAGATACTCAAACTCGTCCTTGCACCCTTTTCCATCATAGGTATTGTCTTTTATGCAATCAGCGCCCTTTTCTGGATGATAGCACTGACAAAAGTAGAACTTTCTGTAGCCTACCCCATGCTCAGTATTGGCTACTTACTTGTATTCATAGTTTCTATTCTGCTTTTTAATGAACCTTTCAAACTCATTAGAATGATAGGTGTATTTCTGATAATTGCTGGCGTGTATTTCATATCAAGATGAAGTTAAGCATAATAATACCGTGTTACAACGAAAAGGACACAATATTAGAGGTCCTTGAGCGGGTGGAGCAGGTTCCCATTGACAAGGAAATAATAATAGTAGATGACGGTTCAAAGGATGGCACAAGGGAAATACTCACCAGACTTAAAGAAGAAAAACCCGAACTCAAGATAATCTTCCATGAAAACAACAGAGGAAAAGGTGGAGCTATAAAAACGGGTGTAGAACATGCTGAGAGTGATTACGTCATCATTCAGGATGCTGACCTTGAGTATTTTCCAGAAGACTATCCAAAGCTCTTAAAGCCAATAATAGAAGGAAAAGCAGAGGTGGTATTTGGTTCAAGACTCTTAGAAAAAACAAATCCAAAGGGCTCAATTGCCTATTATCTTGGAAGATATTCAATTAACTGGGTTGTGAATATTCTGTTCGGTGTTCATCTTACAGACTCTTATACATGCTACAAGGTATTTCCAAGGGACCTTATCAAGAATTTTAATATTGAATCTCGTGGCTTTGAACTTGAAGCAGAACTTACATCCAAAACTCTCCTATCAGGGAAAAAGATATACGAAGTTCCTATTAGATACAAGCCAAGAAGCGTTGAAGAAGGTAAAAAGATAAACTGGAAAGACTGGTTTAAAGGCGCCCTAACATATCTGAAGTACAGACTGAAAGGTAAAGGGAGTTTAATGAATGAAGAAAAAGAAGAAAAAAGTTAATTTAAAACCCTTTTTATACCTCCTCATCATTGTTCTTCCTGTACTTGTTTACTTTTTACTCATATTACGCCATACCAATCTTTTTATGTTAACCCCTGAGGGGTACTCATACATATGGTTCTGGAACATTCTTTCCAGCGGGAAACTCCTTCCCATAGAGGCAACTCTACCACGACCATTACTTGTTTTCTTTTATGGCCTTCTTTCATCTCCCAATCTTGTATGGATTGAGCTACTCAAAGTATTCGTTATGGTCGGTCTTGGCTATGGAATTTTCAAACTCTCCTATCGTATCACAGACAACCATCTTCTTGCTTTCCTCACAGAAGTTCTGGCACTTATTATTCCCATTACGGTAAAAAATACAGCATTTGGAACAGGTACATTTATAGCGGCCACATTCACAATATGGGCACTGTATTCTTACATTGAAGAACATTACTATCTTGTCTCCTTACTTTTACTTCTGGGTGGACTTATAAGAATGGACGTATGGATTATACCTCTTTTCCTTGTTATTCACAGCAAAATTGCAACTGGAAAGTTCAGGTTCCCACTAATTATAGCATTTCTGAGTCCAGTTTTGTGGTTTGCCTTTGACTTCTTCCTCACAAAAGACCCATTTTATTCATTTAAAGTGCTGAAATACTATTTTTCCATCACACAAACCCCTATGTTAACTCACAAACAAATACTACATTCACTTTATAATACATTTCAAACATCTTACGGCCCCTATATATCCATATTACTGCTTTTGACCACCCTCTTCAGCTTTCTCAAAAGAAGGGTTGAAACGATTTTACTTGTAAGTGGAGCCATCACAATTCTATCAGGGGTGATAATCTCATCCCTTTTCACAGGATTTTTCAGAGCAGAATATGTTTTTATTCCCCTTCTATGGATAACCATACTTATACCTTTTTTCATCCAGAGTATTTTTTCGTTTACCAACGACGCAATAGCGCCTTTTGTATTTCTGCTAATCATTGGATTTTCCCTTCATACATACAGGAATAACTACAAAAAACTGATTAACTATGCAATCTATGAAAGAAACAGGCAGGAAACATGCCGCGAGATGGCACCTCAGGTTAGCGTTATAGATGACAAAAAAGTGCTTATGCCTTACAGGAGAATTGGAATGTTTGCATACCTCAATAAGAAAGCTTACACGCACAACATTTTAAGCGAACGGGATATTGTGGCAAAAGGTCTTGGTCTGAAAGACTTAAACTATATAGTTTTTATTGCAGGTGACTTTGATAGAGCTGTTATTAGTCTTCTCGCACCCATTCTAAAAGATACAAAGGATGAAGTTATAAGGACAGACAATATAGTTATACAGAAACTATTTACCACACCCAATGGTCTGGGCAAGATTTTCAAGATTTTCGTTTTAAAAGAAACCTCACAAGACCGTACATTCCAAGCACCATCTCGGTTACAGTGATGTTTATTCTCTCAATAATGGCTATCAAAGACCCAACATAACCGGCCATTCCCGATTTTCTCAATAAAACGGTCAGTATTCCCTCACGAACCCCAAGTCCCCCGGGTACAAACACAGCAAAAAGACCAATAAGATATGATACTGCAAAAAACTGAGTTGCCTTTATCAGACCTATGTGAAGTGAAAATGCCTTAAAAAGAAAATAGAAGGAGATTCCATACATAACCCAGGCAAGTATGTATCCTGTAAAGAGTAGTCCTTCTTTGCCAAATCTTATATCCATTCTCAGTGATTTTTTTCTCAATTTCCTTGAAAAGAAATTCAGTATCCTGTTAAATACAGGTGGATAAAGAAAAAGAAGAGCCAAAAGCACTACAGGAAGCACTAAATACCAATTTACATAGGCCACTATGGCACCTGCAGAAACCACAATGCCTGTGATTACAGAAAGGGACTGTGAGAGCAACGATGCTGTTATTGCTATCTCAGACTCCACTCCAGCCCCCTCTGAAAGGTATGCAAGACCAACAAGCTGCCACACTTTACCCGGTATATATCTTCCAAGCGCAGACAGATAGAATATAGCAAGTGCATCCTTTATGCTTATCTGACTTGAGCCAGTATTAACTATGAATCTCCAGAGTATAACAACGTAAATCTGGGCAAAAAATAGTATAATCAGAGAAAGGACATAGTAAAATACTTTTATGTCTTTTAATCGGGGTGAAACACCACTCCAGTTGTTAGCTATGTTTTTTCCTAAAAAATAGAAAATGACTATGACAAGGGCTATTCCTAACGGTCTAAGTAAAAACTTTAATCTTTTTATAAAAAACCTCCCTATCCAGCTTTTCTACATTTTTTGCACGCATGCTTGTACCATTAAACCAGAATTCTGCATAGAAGTACTCCCCTTTCAGTACAAAAGGTAGCCAGTATATGTCATCCTCCCACATCATAGAATATGGGATATTATCCTTATTGAACCATACGGGCTTTGCTTCATCGGATTCTCTCAGCTCACCAAAATACGAATATGCCCTGAATATGTAAACATCCCAGTCTTCTCCAAGCACATCGTAAAACCTAATAAATCCACATAATTCGGGATTTTCCGGTATAACACCTATCTCCTCTTCTGTTTCCCTTAATGCCGCCTGATAGGGGAGTTCTCCTTCATCAATCTTACCACCGGGGCCATTATACCACCCCTTCCCATGTCCCTTCTTCTTATAAATAAGAAGGACGTTATCACCTCTTATAATGTAGGTGATAACGCCCCTTATCTTCTTCTTCACATCAAAAGCGCCATTAATGCCTTTGCTGTGTGGAGACGGTTCTCTGCTTCATCAAAAACTACTGAATGTGGACCGTCTATCACCTCATCAGTCACTTCTTCTCCCCTTGCAGCAGGGAGGCAGTGCATATAGATAGAATGGGGTTTGGTGAGTTTCATCTTACTCTCATCTACAATCCAGTTTTTATATTTTTCGGCAAGTTTCAGAGATTCTTCCGGATTGGAAAAGAGCTCAAGCGCTCCCCAGCTTTTGGGATAAACAATATCAGCATCTTTGAACGCATATTCCATATCATCAACTATCTCAAACTTTGTTCCTTCCTGCTCGGCGTTTTTTCTTGCAATTTCAACTATCTCTGGCATGAGCTTATACTCCGGAGGATGAGCAAGCACCACATCCATTCCAAAGCGGGTAAGAAGCATAATAAGACCCTGAGGTACTGATACTGGCTTTGCATAACTTTTTGTATAGGCCCAGGATACAGCCACTTTAAGCCCACGAAGATTTGTACCAAATCTCTCAAATATAGTCATAAGATCCGCAATTGTCTGTGTTGGGTGGTCTATGTCGGACTGCATATTTATTATGGGTTTATCAGCCCAGAATGCCATTTCTCTCATGTATTTCTCTCCCTCATATGGGACAAGATCGTGTCTTATAGCAATACCATGACCATATCTTGAGAGTATTATGCCTGTATCCTTTGCACTCTCTCCATGAGAGATCTGGGAAGTGGAGACATCAATATAATGGGCATGTCCTCCAAGCTGGGTCATGCCTGCCTCAAAGGCATTTCTCGTTCTGGTGGATTTGTCAAAGAACATGAGGAATATGGTCTTGTTTTTTAGAAACTCCGTAGATTCGTTATGTTTAAAGGCATGTTTCAGGCTAAAAGCCGTGTTGATTACAGTCAAAAGGTCTTCTTTTGACCAGTCCTGAGTTCTGATATAATCCCGCCCCTTCAGATGAGTGGGTATATTTATCATACTTTCTCTCCTTTTTTGTTTTTTGAGGCCTTTAAATATAAAACTACATTCAAAGTTACACAAGAGAAACACTCAGACATGTGATGGAAGAACAGAAGCGTAAACAAATCTTTCATTCCTGTCAAGGGATATCTCTATAAGAAATTCACCTGAATATCTGAGTTCAATTCCAGAACCCGCTCCATCATACGCTTCATAATCAAGAGCATCCAGTTCTTTCAGTTTTTCAGGTGACAGTTTGACCTTTTTCAGGTCATTTTTTCCATACCGAAACAGTATTCCCTGCATGGCATAACTTTCAAAGAGTTTTCTCTCATACTTTTTTAGCAGATTCTGTGAGGCAAATATGTCAATGGACACGAAACTATCACCTGAGAATACCATATAACCCTGAACGTCATTAAGTTCACCTCGCTCTTCCATATATCTGTCTATTTCATTCCTGAGTGAATCGTATGCATCATGTATTGATAGTGTCATACTTTTTGTCTTTGTCACCTTTAATGTTGACTTCACCTCTTCCCATATAGCATTTTGATCTGCTTCATACTTTTTCCCTGTTTTCAGGTTACTGGATACTGAACTCCTCAAAATACTCCTGAGAGAAGGAAAGGCAAGGGTGATTGAAGAGGAGAAACTTCCGCTTCCATTCCACCTGTTCTGCTCCACACAGCTTACTGGTAACACAGTTTCTGTTTCTGGCTCAACTATCGCTGTTACATTCAGTATTCTGTCCTGTCTTGCTCCTGAAAGACTTTCTCCCTCAAGCAAAAGTACAGAAGAACTTCCTGAGTTGGAAATACCAATAGAATTTACACCATAAATGTCCTTTAGTTTAACAACTCCACTCTGCATGGCTTCATCAAGCGAAAGTATATCCGTACCATCCTTCCAACCCTTATAGGTAAGAGGATACACAACAAGATTCCTTAAAAAAAACCTTTCTCTGGCCTCTAAGTTTCCAAATATACTGCTCATATAAATACCTCCACCTCATCCATACCATCTTTTATATACGCAACCGGCATATCAGGAGTGTTTTTACTGTATCCTATATTTCCTCTCCTGTCTATAGCAATTACTCCTGCTCCTGTACCAATACGATCGGTTAAAAGATTTATGGCTGATTGGGCGGCGTCCTGCGCAGATATACCCATCTGAATAAAATCAGTAACTGTCTTTGCAAGCACCATCCTCATAATACCCTCACCAAGTCCTGTGGCAGATGCCCCTCCATACGGTGTTGCATAAGTGCCCACACCCAGCATGGGTGTATCTCCAACCCGACCCAGTAGTTTCATAAACACCCCACCTGTTGATGTTCCCGCCACTATTTCACCTGTGTCATCAAGAACAACACAACCCACTGTTCCAGAAAGTAATTCAGGATGCTTTTTAATAAGTGTTCTTATCTTTTTCCATCTTACATCCTCACCTGCCTCAAGCTTCTTTCTCAACTTTTTCCATTCCTGTAACCGTTCCTCTGTAATCGGATTATAATCCTCAAAACCAATGGAACTTGCAAATCTGCGTGCACCTTCCCCCACCAGTAACACGTGGTCTGTTTCTTCCATGACCTTTCTTGCAAGAGAAATGGGATTTTTGATTCTCTCTACTCCTCCTACAGCACCTGCTTCATAGCTGCTTCCTATCATAATGGCTGCATCCAGCTCGCATCTTCCATCTATGGTGAGTACTGCCCCTGTACCGGCATTGAAAACAGGGTCATCCTCAAGAACCTTAACAGCTGTTTCACAGGCATCCAGAGCACTTTTACCTTCTAATAGTATTCTGAAACCCTCACGGGCAGCCCTTTTTACTCCTTTTTTTGCCCGTTCTATTTTATGCTGTTTAAATCTACCAGAACCGCCATGTACTATTATGGCCTTCATTCTATAGAAGGGAAGTAAAAGGGTATTTCGTAGGAGGCTGACTCCTCGGAATCTGAAGCATGTACCGCATTATATCTCACGGTTGTTCCAAAAAGATTTCTTATTGTTCCCTTCTTTGCCTTTCTGGGGTCGGTACTACCTATAAACTCCCTGAGCTTTTCTATAACGTTATCTCCTTCTATAAGCACGCCTACAGATGGACCGCTACTCATAAATTCCACAAGTCCTTCATAGAAATCTTTCCCCCTGTGCACCCTGTAAAATTCCCTGGCTTCTTGAGGAGTAAGCCTCTTCATTCTGATGCCAACGATGTTAAAATGCTCCTCTACCATGGATATAATCTTTCCTATAAGGCGTTTTTCTACAGCATCAGGCTTTATTATTAATAATGTCCTCTGCAAGGGCTACTCCTTTTTCAACCGCCTGCAAATTAAGGTTTACAAAACTCTTCTTCACTTTATCCTGTATTGCCTGCTTCAGACTATCTATTTTTATTATACCGGTCAGTCTTGCCATGAATCCAAGTGCCATCATGTTGGCCACCACAGGCGAACCAATATCTTCCCTTGCATAGCGAGTAAATGGAACCTTATAAGCAAATTCCTCCTTTACACCATTTACAAAAGTGGTATCCACTATCAGAGTTCCACCCTCTTTGAGATTTCCATGGAGTTTATCATAGGATTCCTGGTTCATTATGAGCATAATATCCGGTCTCTTTACTTTTGGATAGGCTATAGGGGAATCTGCCACTATCACATCAGAACGTGAAGACCCCAATCTTGCCTCCGGGCCATATGATATCACCTGAACCACCTCCTTTCCTTCCAGTATACCGGCAGCATACACTATTACATAGCCGGCCACCACTATGCCCTGTCCTCCAGCTCCTGAAAGTGTTATCTCTATTTTTTTACTTCCCATTTTTTGCCCTCACTTTGAGTTCTTCTATCTTTTCAATTAGACTTACCCTATCCCCTTTATGGAGCACTCCAATCTTATATTTGCCCGGTTCGTCCCTTCTTGTAACCATCTTCTTCTGCCAGTCAAGCATTTCAAATGGAGTGGGAATACGGTTTAAACGACCATAGTATGTGGGACAGTGACTCAAAACCTCCACGAGCGAAAATCCTTTCATTGTTAAAGCTTCTTTAATAAGCTTATCCATTATAGGAACATGGTATGTTGTGGCTCTTCCGACGTAATTAGCCCCTGCACCAATGGCAAGTTCCGCTGTATTAAAGAAAGGCTCCAGCTGTCCATATGGTGAGGTTGTGGTATATGAATTTTCAGGAGTTGTAGGAGATACCTGCCCACCTGTCATACCATAGTTAAAGTTATTAACCAATATTGCTGTGAGATCAATATTTCTTCTTGCCGCATGAATGAGATGGTTTCCACCTATTGCAAGACCATCTCCATCACCAAGAACCACAATAACCTTCAGATCTGGATTGGCAAGCTTTATACCTGTTGCAAAGGCTATGGCTCTTCCATGGGTTGTGTGTATGGTATTAAAATCAGCATACCCCGGCATTCTACCCGTACATCCAATTCCCGAAACAAATACTATTTTATCCTTTGGAATAGCAAGAGTTTTAACCTGACGAAGAAGAGATTGAAACACAATACCTATCCCGCATCCCGGACACCATACCGAAGGTTGATGATCCATCCTGAGATAATTCCACATTGGATGGTCTTTCTCTTCTTCATTATGCTGGATCCAGACGGCAAAATCAGGGCAGTGCGTTTCACAGAGTTTACAATCTATACACTTGTCTTCGTGGATAACCTGTGGGTAGCCGTCACTATCAAGTGCGAACACATTTGTAGGACATATTCGCACACATATTTCACACCTTTTACAGAATTCATATTTTATATTGACCTTTACGTTTTTTCTGGTGGCCATCCTGCCTCCTTAATAATGTGAAAAAAGATAAAATAAAATGATGGGATAGTCAAGAATGGGTATGAAGAAAACGGAATAAGTGTTTTGATGTAATCCTAACTCTCAATCCCATAGCACCTTTTTTCTTCCATCAACACTACCTCTGCCCTCCGTTTAAGCCCCATTGACTTATAGATTTCCATGGCCTTTTCAAAGTGTTTTAGAGCCTTCACTCTGTTCTTTTTGCAGTATAGCATACCCCCATACTGATAGTACATGGCCTTGTATAGTTTATCAGGGTACCTTTTGAGCAGGTAATAAAGATTATCCAGAGTTCTTACTGCCCCATCCTCATCATTTGTGCCTATGTGATAGCCAAGATTGAGAAATTCATACTCTATTTTCAACGGCATAGGAGCCTTTCCGCTGAAATACTCCTCAAGCTCAACAAGCACATCATACACATGCTCGTATTGCCCTGAAAGTAGAAGAACATTTGCCTTAAGCAGAAGCAGATCCCTTCTGTCAAGAACTTTTTCTTCAAGTTCCTGCTTGTTTAAAACAAGTAGGGCTTTCTGGTTTTCAGCCTTTGCCACATATAACCTGACAATATTTTTTACCGTCTCAGCAATCAGAGAAGATTCCCCAATCTTAAGGGAAAGGTCGTAGGATTCTTTTAGGAGATTTTCGGCAGTAGATATGGAACCTATATCTATAAGCAGCCCTGCAATATTGTTCTTATAAAGCACCTCACCAACTCTGTCCACAATTTTTTCAGCCATTTTTTCGGCTTCCAGAAGGAATTTTAATGACTTTTTCAGGTCTCCTTTTGATTTATAAACCATTCCAAGATTGTTATAAATATACGAGAGCCTTTTTTGATCCTGTTTTACAGATTCATCAGAAAGAGCCTGATTTAGATATCTTTCTGCTGAATCAAAATCCCCTGACGTGGCAAACAAAACAGCTATATTGTCCAGAGTGAGGTCCTGGCCCAGTCTGTAGCCAAGGCTGGTAGCAACTTCCCGGGTATCCACGTAGTTTCTCCCTGAAACACCTTTAGTTTCGGTATCCTTTAAGGGAGCAACCCTGTCGGTATAGCTCTCCATTACATTTTTTGCCTTACTTATATAGCCAAGCGCTTCTCTTGCGATTTTGCTGTCCTTTATCCCTGTCTCTTCAATCTTATTTTTTACTTTATCAGTAAGGTTACGAACCTTATCATATCTCTTTATGACTTTTCCAAATCGCCCGAACTTCTTTTTAAGCATGCTTTCATGTTTTTCTCCAACTGCACCCTGCTTTTCCATCTTATCCACTGTAGCCTCAGCATTCTCAGAAGATATAAGCACACTGAGTGCATTTTCAAGCTTCCCCATATTCCAGAGCACATTCCTGAGTAAAGTACCTGCAAACTTTTCAATCTCAACCAGTCCTCTGCTTTTAGCAATTTCCAGTGCCTTTTTAAGAAACTCCTCCGCCTCTCCGAAATTCCCTATCTTCCTGAGAACAGCGGCCTTTTTTATAAGAATATCCACATACTTCTTCAAAAAGGATGGGCTCTCTGCACTTTTTTCTCTGAGTTCTTCCTCTGCCCATCCATAGTAATTAAGTGCATTCTCATCAGCATAAAGCCTTTGCGCCCTGTCTCCCGCCTTTTCTCCATATTCAATAACCTTTTCCTTAACCTTCCCCATTCTGTAGTGATATGCAATCTCTTCCTCGTTGCCATCCCTTTTATTGCTTTCCAGCCATTTAGCAACCTTTCTGTGAAGATGTGTTCTTGTTATACTGTTCAACTCTGTATTATAAATAACATCACGAGCCATACCATAACGAAATTCCACAAAGTCTTCCACAGTGTTCTCACGAATAAGTGTACTCCTTATCCCCTCCTCCACAAGTCCAAAAATATATCCCTCTTTAAATCCCAGAATATCACTGAGAAGGCCTATATATCCCTTACCTGCCACACTTAAAAGTTTTAAAAGTTCTCTGGCATCATGCGAAAGCCCGTTGTATTTTTCTCTAATAATACCTTCAATACCTCCGGGAAGGAGCTCTTCTTCTGGCTCTGTAAACAACCATTTGGTACCATCTGTTTTAAGAAATCCTTCTCTATTGAGTGTCTTCACAAGTTCTTCCACATAGAAGGGATTTCCTGCACTCCTTGGCCAGACGTAATTCTCAAGTGACTCTACAGATTCACCAACAATGGCCTTAACAAGCTCTTTAACATATCTTTCATCAAAGGGTTGAAGATTTATCCTTCTTACAGGATATGTCCTCTGAAGGCCATTTATAAACCGATCCACATAAGGAACATTCTCTTCACTACGCTGAGCAAGAACAAATACAGTCCTGCCCCTATTACCCAACATTATATACTTTAATGCATCAATGCTCTCCTTATCAATCCACTGAATATTATCAATTACTATCACCTTTTTCTTTTCTCCAAGATTAAACACATAGTTAAAAGCCTCATACAACCTGTATTTATCAAGGTCTTCACCAAGTTTCTTTATATCCTCCTCACTTATATTCTTTTCAACTTCAGGAATAATCTTTCCTATCTCTATTTTGAACGGCAGTGGCATATCATCTAAAATCTCAAATCCTTCCCGACTCACTCTGTACTTTATTAACTCACGTAGGGGATAATAAGGGATCTTATTATCAATGGCAACGCAGTCACTCCAGAGTACTTCAACATCTTTAAATGTCCTCAACACTTCCCTTATAAGCCTTGTTTTTCCAATACCAGCGTCTCCCTTTACAATTGCAATCTCTCCATTTTCCACACAGGCTGAAAGGTCTGTCCATTCTTTTCTTCTGTTGACAAAATCAAGCGGGGGAATTCGTACCTTTTTGACCTCCTCTGTACCTACTCTTCCTCTACCACTTCTCTTGGCAAGGTAGAGTCTGTCATCTGCTTTCACGAAAAGCAATTCAAAATTATCTCCATCTGATGGGAACCCAGCAAGACCAACACTTATACTGATGGAAATACTTCCAAATCTTTCTTTTTTTACCTGCTCCACCAGATTATTCCAGACTAAAAAGGCATCCTGACTGGAAAGATTTGGCTGTATTACAAGAAACTCGTCTCCACCGTATCTGATTATAATATCTTCTTTACGAAGCTTTTCTTTAAGATAAGAAGCAAAATGGGCAAGGACTTCATCACCAATAAGATGGCCATTAACATCGTTAACACTTTTGAAATGGTCAATATCAACGACTACAAGAGAAAATTCTGTTCCACTTTTTACGAATTCAGGAATAAGTTCTGATTTAACTTCAGAAAGGTAGCGCCTGTTAAAGACTCCTGTAAGGTCATCAATAAATAATAGACTATCTTTCATGATAAATATTTTAATCCAACTCTGCTCACCAGGCAAAATATATAATGAGATTGTTACGTATCAGGACAAAATCCATATTTCCATAACGAAATTGTTTTATTACGTCCAGAACTCTTCCTTTAGCAAAGGAACTTTCATGCAAAACCGAATAGAAACCCTATTACTAATATGCGCTTGACAGAACATATACAATACATTATCGTTCTCTACGAAACGAAAATTTTAGTAGTGATGTTACATTTAAATGCGTTATGTGTTAATCATAATACAACTCTTTGAAAAATAAAAATTATTTAAACAAGGAGGTATAAATGAGAGCTTACAAAAAAAGTCTCATGTTTTTGCTCATAACACTACTTTCCTGCAAAGCTGCAAATTCAAAAACAATGAAAATCAGCATGAGTGGAGAGAAACAGGTGATAGTAAGTGATAGTGGCAGAGCTATATACATAAACGACCCTGAATTCACTTTAAAGTATTCAAAAAAGGGTATTAAAAATGTAAAACTTGTGTTCAAAACATACAGGGGCGAAATTTACCAAGCAACAAAAGAAAACAAAGATATTTTCCCATTTACCAAATACGACCTCTTAAAATACAAACCATTCGTGCCATTTGATTGCGTTTTTGAGTCCAGTAAGAGTGGTAATTTGAAATTCACAGGTATTTATAAGGATTTAAATGATATCCAAAAACTCATAGATGGGTTAAAAAAAGGTACCGTAAGGGATTTGTGGGATCTACGTAATTATAATTACGTGGAATGTAAGCAGGAAAATCCTAAATGAAGCCTGATACATGAATATTTCTAAAAAATTAAATAAGGGAAAATTACTCTTTGATATACCTCCACTAATTCTGGTTCTGGCTGAAGGACTCGTGGTAATTTCACTCTTTCTAAACATAGGTGTGCTCTTAATATATATCTTTCCAGAAACATCAGAGCTGACAAATCGATTTTACAACATCACCACCAGTGGAATTCAACCCGAAATCATATTGAAAATGTTAGATTTGCTTGGTATTCTAACGCTTTTGTTCTTCTACCATATGCTGTATTTCGTCAGAGGGGAGAATGTTTACTTTGATGTACTCAAGGAAACAGTAGAAATACCCACCAGGAAACTAAGATATATAGCCATACATTCATCTCCGTCCATCTTAAAAGGCTTTCTCATAACCTCCTGGTTTATATCTGTATCAGGATATGCTTATTTGCATCTCTATCACATAACTCTTGAAAACACTGGTATACTCTATATGAAAGTAGTTTTTGACACTTATATGTTAAGTCTATTCATGGTTATGTTTATATCCAATTATGCTTTCCTTTTGGAAAACCCTTTATATGCTATACTGGACCTGGCCATTATTGTTTTCTGGACTATCACTGGATACATTATTAGTGGGCAGTCTGTTCACTCCATAGTGCAAAAAATAAACTTTATATTCTTTCAGGTTGCACTAATTTACATACTCTCACTGCCTTTAAAAGCCTTCTTCTATTCACACCTTGTTTTTAATTTTAAGATACCGGAAAGAGCCTTCGGCATCAGGCTTCTTCTTTCTTTACTGGTAGGAACATGTATTGTTCCTATTCTAATAGGGTTTCTTATGATTATCGCTGCATTGTTGATTTATTTAACAGTCTACATTTTAACTGTGTTCCCCTACGAACAAATAATATTTCACAGAGAGCCACCATTTCCAGCAAAAATACTCTTTCCCTACCATTTTGTGTTTAGCCATTATGTCATCATCGCATCTTATCTGTTCTATCTCATAAAACACCGAGCGTACCATCTTTTAACACTGTTCATGGCACTTTTATCAAGTGGATTTTTTTTACGGAAAGAATGTTATAAACAGGATTATCTCCTCAGAGTTATATGAAAGAGTGGGGAATAAAATATCTAACAAAAATGACTTACTAAACAAATTACAGCTTCCTGAACCTGTCCCTGCACCATTCTGGTTCTGGCCTCTGGCCATTTTATCTTTCTCAATCAACATTATATTCTACCTGACTCACGTTCAATAGAAACTATTCTATTCTTTCTACTCAGCTATACCTGATGTACCCGTAAAGGATATCCTTTGATTGAATAATCATAAGTTATTCTATATAATTAACCTGATGCCTGCTTTAAACTTTTAACATTCCCGAAAATAATAGGAGGTATATTATGGGATTTTTAACTGCTGAAGGACAAACCTATTCAAAAGGACTGGAAAATGTGGTAGCGGCCATATCTGCAATATCAGCCATTGATGGAGAAGAGGGTATTCTCATTTACAGAGGAATAGATATAGAAGTTCTCGCACAACACTCAAGTTTCGGAGAAGCCAGCTATCTTCTTTTATTTGGAGACCTTCCCAACAAGAGAGAACTTGAACACTTCTGTGCCGACCTCTTTGGCTCAAGAGAGTTGCCAGAGAGAGTCACAGAATGCCTTAAGACACTACCTCCAGACCCTCATCCCATGGACATTCTTAAGTTAGCAGTGGCCCATACAGGACTTTACGACCCTGATAAGAACAGAATGGATAGAAAGGCGAAAATCAGGAAGGCAATCAGGATAATTGCACAACTTCCCACAATCGTTGCACATTACCACAGGGCAAGACAGGGCAAAGACTTCATTCCTCCGAACCCGGAACTTGACCACGCAGCTAACTTTTTATACATGCTTACCGGCAAAGAACCGGATAAGGAAGATGCTAAAATCTTTGACACTGCATTGGTTTTGCACCTTGACCATGGACTCAACGCTTCAACGTTCGCAGCACTTGTCACTGCATCAACACTTTCTGATATGCACTCTGCTATCGTATCGGCTATTGGTGCATTAAAAGGTCCTCTTCATGGCGGTGCCAATGAAAGAGTACTTGATATGCTGGAAGAAATAGGAAAACCTGAGAATGCAGAGAAATACATCATGAAGGCTCTAAAAGAAAAGAGAAAAATCATGGGGTTCGGGCACAGGGTTTATAAAACTATGGACCCGAGGGCAAAAATACTTAAAGAGTTTGCAATCAGACTTTCTGACAAGTACAAGGACAGAAGACTTATAGATATAGCCCTCAAAGTAGAAGAGGTGATGCTCAGAGAAGTCAGCAAAAAAGGTATTTATCCTAATGTGGACTTCTACTCTGGCATAGTTTATAAGTTTCTTGGTATTCCTAAGGACCTTTACACCCCTGTGTTTGCCATAGCAAGAGTCGTAGGCTGGACCGCACACGTTCTGGAATACACTGAAGCCAACAGAATATTCCGCCCAAGAATACTGTATAATGGACCAATAGACAGAGAATATATCCCTATAGAGCAAAGACCATAGGAGTAAACCTATGAAATGCCCTAACTGTGGAAGAGAAATTCAAGATGACTTTATTTTCTGTCCTCACTGCGGGACTCCGATTAAAGAAAACACTAAAGAGGCGCTTATCAGGAAAGCATGGCGACATAGAGCAAAGAGCAAACTGAGAGATGCTATTTCCTATTGTGAAAGGATAGAGGATAAAGACGCTGATAATTTGAGGAATTTAGGGGAGATGTATTATCTTCTGGGAGAAATGGATAAAGCAATAGAATACTTTGAGAAGTCGTTGAATCTGAATCCAGACCTACCAGATACTTACTACGACCTTGGAATAGCTTTGTATCGTGCAGGACGTCTCAAAGAGGCTGTGGAGAAGTTGGAATACTGCATAAAGTTAAATGAGGATTTTGTTATGGCTCATTACTGGCTGGGAATAGTATATTATCATCGTGGAAATCTACAGAAGTCCATTGACAATTACCTGAAGTTGATTAAAAAGAATCCCTCATCAAGGGTCGCCAACTATCACCTTGGACTTGCACTCATGGCCCAGGGAAGATACAAGGATGCAATTTTCTATTTTAACGAGCTTTTAGAGGTAGATGATGAAGATACAGCGCTTTATTATCACCTTGGTAGCGCTTACTTTCACATCTATGATTTAACAAATGCAATAAAATATCTCAAGAAAGCCCTTGAGATAAACCCGGAGGATGAGAGGTCTAAAAGACTTCTTATGAGAATAATGGATATAATGGATGTAAAGTAAAGGAGGCCGTGTATGGGGCTTGGAATAGCAAAGAAAATCATAAAGGCACATCTCGTAGAGGGCGAGATGAAAAAAGGAGAAACGATTGCAATACGTATAGACCAGACACTGACACAGGATGCCACAGGTACAATGGTTTATCTTGAATTTATGGCTCTTGGAACCGATAGGGTAAAAACTCAGCTTTCGGTCAGTTATGTGGACCACAACACCCTCCAGACAACATTCAGAAATGCAGATGACCATCTATTCCTTCAAACTGCTGCTGCCAGGTTCGGTGTATATTTTTCAAAGCCTGGTAATGGAATTTGTCATCAGGTTCATCTGGAAAGGTTTGGCGCTCCCGGGAAAACGCTTTTAGGTTCCGATAGCCACACACCCACAGGTGGCGGTATAGGAATGCTTGCCATTGGCGCAGGTGGTCTGGACGTGGCACTGGCTATGGCAGGAGAACCATTTTATCTGAGGATGCCCGAAATTGTTAAGGTGGAACTTAAGGGTAAACTCTCTCCATATGTATCTGCCAAAGACGTAATTCTTGAACTTTTGAGAAGACTGACTGTTAAAGGCGGAGTTGGGAAGATATTTGAGTATGCTGGAGAGGGAGTAAGAACTCTCTCTGTTCCTGAAAGGGCTACTATTACCAACATGGGTGCTGAACTGGGTGCCACATCTTCCATTTTCCCCTCTGACTGGAATACCTATCTTTTCCTGAGAGCACAGAGAAGAGAAAGAGATTTTGTTCCGCTTGAAGCAGACCCTGATGCAGAATACGATGATACAATAGAAATAAACCTTGATGAACTTGTTCCACTTATTGCCAGACCCCATATGCCGGACAATGTGGTACCAGTTGAAGAACTTGAAGGGAAAAAGGTGCATCAGGTTGCCATAGGTTCATGTACAAATTCCTCTTTAAAGGATATCATGACAGTGGCACACATGTTAAAGGGTAAAAGAGTACATCCAGACGTATCAGCTGCCTTAGTTCCTGGTTCAAGACAGATATTAAAAGAAATAGCAAGAAATGGAGCTCTGGAGATACTGGTCTCTGCAGGTGTTAGAATCCTTGAATCAGCTTGCGGACCATGTATTGGCATGGGATTTGCACCACCATCAAAAGGTGTGTCACTCAGAACATTTAACAGAAATTTCCTCGGAAGATCTGGAACGAAAGATGCAGAAGTCTATCTTGTAAGTCCAGAAACAGCAGCAGCAGCCATCATAACAGGAGAAATAACAGACCCAAGAAAACTGGGACTTGAACCTTATATATTTGAGCTACCAGAGGAATTTGCTATAGACGATCAGATGATATTACCACCAGCACCAGACCCTGAAAAAGTTGAGATACGGATGGGTCCCAATATAAAACCATTCCCCGAGAACGAACCGCTCAGAGAGAAGATTCAGGGTGAGGTACTCATAAAAGTTGGAGATGATATAACCACTGACCACATTCTCCGTGGAGGAGCAGAGGTGCTTCCTCTAAGGTCTAATATCCCTGAAATTTCAAAGTATGTCTTCAGCGTTATAGACCCTGACTTTTACAGAAGAGCAAAGGAAAAAGGTGGTGGATTCATTGTCGGAGGAGAAAACTATGGACAGGGTTCTTCAAGAGAGCATGCCGCAATTGCACCAATGTATCTCGGGATAAAAGCTGTTCTGGCAAAATCCTTCTCAAGGATACATCTTGCCAATCTAATAAACTTTGGTATCCTACCTCTTGTTTTTGAAAATAAAGAGGACTATGAAAAAATAGAACAGGGAGATGTTCTTGAAATAGACACCAGCGGAATTGATAGATTTGAGGTAAAGGTGAAAAATATAACGAAAAACTTTGAAATAAAAGTAAAACCTCAGCTGGATGAAAGAGGTATTAAAATGATAAAAGCAGGAGGCGTTCTGCCTTACATAAAGAATAAACGGAGGGAAAAGTAACATGGATAGGCCTGAATTCAAACTCTTCAAACCGCCAGAATCTGGAGAACGAATAACGTTAAACGAAGATGGCAGTTTGAACGTTCCTGATAACCCGATAATTCCATACATAGAGGGAGATGGGATAGGACCCGATATATGGCGGGCAGCAATGCCTGTTTTCAATGCAGCAGTTAAGAAGGTTTACGGTGAAAAAAAGAAGGTGGTGTGGTTCAAAATAGAAGCCGGTGAAACAGCGGGTGAAAAATATGGAAATGTTTTACCGGATGAAGTGTTTGACATAATCAGATACTACAGGGTTGCCATAAAAGGGCCCCTTACTACACCCGTGGGTGGTGGCTACAGAAGCCTCAACGTTACAATGCGGCAGAAACTTGACCTCTATGCATGTGTAAGACCGGTAAGATACTTTGAAGGTGTTCCTGCTCCGGTAAAACACCCTGAATGGGTTGATATGATAGTGTTCAGAGAAAACACTGAAGACGTGTACGCAGGTATAGAATGGGAAAAGGGAACCCCTGAGGCTAAAAAGGTAATAGAGTTTCTAAAGAACGAACTGGGAGTGACAAAAATAAGAGAAGACTCTGGAATAGGAATAAAGCCTATAAGTGAGTTTGCCACCAAGCGTCTTATGAGAATGGCAATTAACTGGGCTATAAAGTATAAAAAACCATCGGTCACGATAGTGCATAAAGGCAACATAATGAAATACACCGAGGGTTCGTTCATGAAATGGGCTTATGAAGTCGCAATTGAAGAATTCAGAGACCAAATAATTACTGAGGCGGAGTTAAAAGAAGGCAAAAGTTCAGAGGGTAAGATTGTGATTAAGGACAGAATAACGGACGCCATGTTTCAGCAGGTTCTACTACGGCCAAAAGAGTATGACGTAATTATTACACCCAATCTAAACGGTGACTATTTATCCGATGCCATAGTGGCTCAGGTTGGAGGTCTTGGACTCGCTCCTGGGTCCAATATAGGAGATGGAGTGGCTCTGTTTGAACCCACTCATGGAACCGCACCAAAATACGCCGGCCTTGACAAGGTAAATCCTGGTTCTCTTATTCTCTCAGGTGCCTTTATGTTCCAGTACCTTGGCTGGGATGAAGTTAAAAAGGTTATAGAGGATGCTGTGGCCCGCACTATAAAGGATGGATATGTAACCTATGACCTTGCACGTCTTAGAGAGGATGCACATGAGGTTAAATGTTCTGAGTTCGGCATGAAAATCGTGGAAAACATAGAGAAAATGTAAATCTAAACATAAAACAGAGCAAAACTCAAAGGGGCAATCTTCTTGATTGCCCCTTTTTTTGTCTTTATAATGGTTCGCTTTTGCTTAAAAGGAGGTTTACATGAACCTTGTAGTAGCAATACTCCTTGCACTACCACAAGGAGGCAAAAACTATAAACCATGGCAGGCTGTATATGAAGGCATACAGCCAAAGGGAGGAAGCGATGCCTACGGATACACATATATGTCCACTCAGGACGGTGATAATGTAAACTATCAATGGATAGACATAACAACTACTGGCACAAACCTTAATCTTGGAGATGATGACAGTGCCTCTGTTATCCTGCCATTTGTTTTCAAAATGTACAACGATACAACAAGTACCATACATGTCCAATCCAATGGTGGAATAACATTCAGAAACATTAAACTGTCTTTCTCAAACCATGCACTTCCTGATACCAACGGGACATTGATAGCAGTTTACTGGTCAGACCAGAATCCATCCAGCAATGGTGCCGTCTACTATCAGGCATTTGGTGATACAATGGTAGTGATAGAATGGTATAATGTGCCAGAATACAACGCATCCACCTACAATACATACGAAGCAATAATTTACAAAGATGGCAGAATTAAACTTCAATATGCACAGATAACAGATTATTCAGACGAAACCATAGGCATACAGTCAGGTAATGCATTTAGTACAGGAAATGGATGGTATTTGCAATATGTATACGACTCAACCCCACCAGAACACGTACCAGGAGATTCTACCGCAATACTCTTTGCACCACCTGTACCTCAGGACCATGATGTCGGCACACTTGAGGTTTCAACATCTGGAAATACTTTCTACACTGATGATACTGTCCATATTACAGCCACAGTTAAAAACTTCGGACTTAACAGTGAGAGTTTCGGGGTAAGGTTCATCATAGATACCAGTTCTATAACTTTACTTGATACCACGATTTCACCTGTTACTCTTGACACAGGACAGGTTGCAAACGTAACACTGGACTTTGTGACAGATATGCCGGGAGAGTATAACATAACATCTTTCACTGTGTTATCTTCTGATACGAATTACATAAATGATACTGCAAAATCCAGTTTCCATGTAATAGATTTCCTGTCACTTCCTTATTCCACAGACTTTGAATCAGACAGCGGATATTTTTATCATAATGGTACAAATGACCCATGGCAATGGGGTTCTGCCTCTTACGTACATTCAGGCACAAAGGCATGGGCCACAATTCTTAATGGCGAATATCCATCAAATGCTGAAGCATATCTTTATACCCTTGCAATAGACCTTTCTTCATTCTCATCATATGACTCCACTTACGCAACGTTCTGGTATTTTGATTCACTTGAAAATAACTTTGATTACGTATACCTTCTTGTAACAGATGACCGCGGTCAGACGTGGGATACTGTGAAAACTTATACTGGATACGCAACAGAGTGGAACATGGAGTATATTGACCTTAAGCCATACAATGGAAAAAAGATTCAGATGGCATTTGCATTTCATAGCGATGGCTCTGTAACAAAAGCTGGATTTTTCTTTGATGATTTTGAGATTGGAATACCGCTTGATAACGATGTAGGAATAAGAAATATAGAAATAAATCCACAGGTTGTAAGACCACATGACAGTGCGGAAATAAACATATACGTGCACAACTTTGGGCAACTTGATCAAAGCAATTTCCAGATAAAAGCTCTTATTTTAAAATCAGCAGATACACTTTACGTAGATAGCTTTACAATAGGTACACTCCCTCATTCAGAAGACACCACGATTAACATAACCTTTGCACCTTCTGACACCGGTTTATACAGTGTTATTGCCTTTACAGAACTTACAACTGATGAAAATACCAAAAACGATACATCATTCTCTTATTTTGAATGTGGCAGACCACAAATACTCTTTATAAGCTACAAAATTGGTGGCGATGGTATTGCAGATCCGGGTGAGTCAGGAGTTCCCGTAATCCTGAAAGTTACAAACAGAGGAGCACAGGCTGACAGTCTTAGCCTTGTACTTTCATCAACATCATCCCATGTTACCATTCAGGATACACAGCACTTTATAGGCCTGGTCCCATACAATGATACAATCATAGATACTTTTTTCATAGATGTATCATCTGACGCCAATATATCTGAAGAGGCAGATTTTACACTCAAAATGATTGCTGAAAATGGGTATGAAAACGCAGCCAGCTTTTCCATATTAATTGGTGGAAAACTGTGGACTATAATGGTGCTTATAAATGGAGATAACAATCTCACTTCATATGGTGTATCCGATGTGGATGAAATGGAACAAACCGGTTCAAATGACCTTGTAAATATTCTCGTACAATTTGACGGGCAGTCTTCCTATGAGGATTCAGCTGGAACACATCAGGACGCTAACAGGTACTATATAACTCATCATCCAGGCTCAAACGACATGATTGATGCTTATCCTCTTGTCAATCTTGGAGAGGTTAATATGGGAGATACAAACGTAATTTTTGATTTCTTCAAGTGGGGAGTGGATAACTATCCGGCAAAGCATTATATGTTCATAATATGGGATCATGGTTCAGGATGGGTAAAAGGAACGGCATCAAAGGGTGTTTCACATGATGATACCAATAATGACTACCTTTCATTCGCGAATGGAGAGGCCCGTGCCCTATTTAGAAAAATGAAAAACTACCTTGGCAGAAACATAGATATAATAGGCTATGATGTATGTCTTGTCCAGATGATAGAAAATATTGAAGAAGCTTACGGCTTTGCAGATAATGTGGTAGCATCTGAAAAGTCAGAACCAGGTGATGGATGGGATTACCACTTTCTTTCCGAACTTGTTGCCAACCCAAATATGACACCAGAGGAACTTGCAAGTACTGTGGTACAGTATTACTCAAATTACTATAGTTCCCAGAACGACGTCACTCTCTCTGCTCTCAGATTAAATGCAGAAATGGGACATTTGCGTGCACTCATCAATTCACTCTCCGCCGAACTTATTAAAGCCGGTGGTATAACAAGGAGTGATATCCAGAATATTATTTCAAATCTGGATGGAGAAGTTGAAGCAACCTATGAACCTTACAAATATTTTGTGGATATAAAACACCTTGCCCAGGAACTCAAAAATGCAAATATCAATGCCTCCATAAACAATCTATGTGACTCCATTATAGCACTTTATGATTCAGGTGGTTTTATTATAAACTCATGGGCCTCAAGCGACGTCGCATCTTCTATGTATGGAATATCCCTAATGCTGCCTCCTTCTGGAGAATCTCTTGATGGCTGGGAAGCTCCTTACAATAAATTACTCTTTGCAAAACATACACTCTGGTATAATTTTCTTCGCGGAGATACTTCTCTCTCAGATACACCCAGAACCACACTACACTGGGGTTATATAGAAGTAAATGGATCTATCACTGACACACTGCATCCTTCCACCAATGCCAATCTTAGCCTCACTTTATCCAATTATTCTAATACACCGGATTCAGGCGTAATTGTTGTATTGAAGGCTCCACCATTTATATCTCTCACTGCTGATAGTTTTGAGGTGGCAGAAGTTCCACGAGACACCCTGATCAACCAATCAATCCCATTCAATGTAAGCGAACAGGCTCCCCAGGGCGGATATTCATTGGAAGTAACCATATACACCACGCATGACACAAGCACTTATTACATACCTTTCTCAGTTATGACTTCAAGTCAGGTGGATAATAGGCCGGCAGGATACCACCATACATTGCTATCAAGAACAGTTATTTCGCAAAACGATGACTTACATATAAAATTTTCTTTAAAGAGACCTGGAAAAGTTTCTGTGAAACTCTATGATATTCAGGGCAGGCTTGTGAAGCATCCTGTAAACCGCATAATGTATCCAGGACCCCATGCTCTAACTATACATGCAAGAGACCTAAAAGGCATTTATTTTGTGATCATCAATACACCTGAGGGTTCTGCCACCCATAAAATACTTGTAATAAAGTAATATGTGGCGGGGATGAGGAGTTTCTCTTCATCCCCGTATTAACCCAATAGCTTTTTCTTGTCTGTGCACATTTTTGTCACTATAATTTTAAAACTTCAATAGGAGGTAGAGTATGAAAAAGACAAATGTAATGGCGCTGGTTGTGGTGTTCGCATTTGCTATATCTGGATGTAAAAAGAAAACACAGAAAACCACCCAGGAAACAAAGAAGCCAGCCGTTACTGAACAGGATACTACAATGAAACAGGATACAACAATGGCAAAAGACACAATGCAGGTTAAGGATACAACTATGACAAATGACTCTAAAAAGGCCGAAGAGAATACTGGCGAAAAAAGCTCCACAGAACAGGGTAACGGAGCAAACCAAGAGACACCTAAAAAGAAGATAAAGAAAAAGGTAAGATAAGAGAGGATTAACTGGGGCCATAGCTCAACTGGGAGAGCACCAGGCTGGCAGTCTGGGGGTTGGGGGTTCGAGTCCCCCTGGCTCCAGTTTTTATTTTGTAGAGCGGGGGTGGCGGAACAGGCAGACGCGCCAGATTTAGGATCTGGTGGGATTAGCCCGTGCGGGTTCAAGTCCCGCCTCCCGCATAGAAAATGAAGTTATTTCTGATTTTTTTACTGGGAGTACATTTAAGATTCGTTTCACTTGCTCCAAGTGTAACGGAAATATTTTATTACCTTAAATTGGATAGCCTGCTTGTTGGCAATACCATATACTGTAATTATCCAGAAGATGCTAAAACAAAGGTCCATGTGGGTGACCTCATAAATCCAAATATTGAAACCATAAAAAAACTCAAGCCAGACTATGTAATTACAGTTTCCCCCATGCAGGATAAATTGAAGGCAAAATTGGAAAAAGCCGGCCTTAATACCGTATCCTGCAAACAAAATTCTTTTAAGAATATAGCGGAATGTATGAAAAAAATAGGTGAGCTTGTTAAAGATACCACCGGATACGTACGGTTTATGCAAGAATTAAAATCACTAGATACACTTCCTTCTATAAATAGAAGCGTACTGTTTGTGCTTTCCTCCAGACCTCTCTATTCTGCCGGAAAAAACACTTTCATTAATGAAATTATTGAAAAGGCCGGAGCTAAAAATTCTGCACCTTTTGAAGGTTACAGGATGATTTCTTTAGAACATATATATCGGCTGAACCCGGATATAATTATCCTGGCGGGTATAAATTTGAGAGCAACTGATTTTTTGAACAAGCTGGGGATAAAGGATACAAAAGCAGCAAAAAATCGCTGTATTTTCAAGGTAGATGCTGACATTTTCACACGGCCCGGACCAAGAGTAATTCAGGCAACACTGAAACTCAGGAAAATTCTTGAATACTGTATAAAGGATGGTCAAAATAAGTAAGAACTTTACCTCAATTGCACCCTATTATGACCTTCTCATGAAAAGAATTAACTACAGAGAGTGGATGTTTTATGTTGAAAGTTTTATTAAAGCTCACCGAAAAACAACACGCAGCATTCTTGACATAGCCTGTGGAACAGGGAACGGACTCATGAATCTGAGAGAAAACTACGAGATTTACCTTGCATTTGACAGGTCTATTGAAATGATACGTGTCTTCAAGAAAAAAATTGATAGATATGCTTCACATTCCCCCATTATATTCGTCGCAGATGCAAGAAAAATTCCACTTTTAGACAATTCAGTAGATGTAGCGTTTTCTATTTTTGATAGCTTAAATAACTTATTGAGACCGAAAGACTTAAAAAAAACTTTTAAAGAGGTCTATCGCATACTATCCCACGGCGGTGTGTTTGTATTTGACCTGAATACTGTGCATGTGCTTAAAGAAAAATGGGGGACCAAAACTCGTATTGAGGAGGACGAGGATATGGTTTCAATATGGAGAACACGATATCATGCAGGGGTGTCTGAACTGCATATAACTCTCTTTGTAAGAAAGGAGAATGGGAGGTTCATTCGCATAGACGAAATACATAGAGAACGCGGATATAACAGGGACGAGGTATTGTCAATGCTCAAAGATGCAGGATTCAGAATAACAGAAGCATATGAACATCTCACCTATTCACCACCCAAAAAGGATAGTTTTAGAATAAACTATGTTGCAGTAAAATGACGTATATAGCAGACCTTCATATACACTCAAGATACTCTCGTGCAACCTCATCAAAAATAAACCTTGACACCCTTTCAGAATGGGCACGAATAAAAGGTATAGACCTCCTTGCCACTGGTGACGCACTTCATCCTCTATGGATAAAAGAACTCCAAAGGAAACTGAAGGAAAAAGACGTGGGAATATACGAATATGGTGGTATTGATTTTATTCTGGAAACAGAGATTTCCACAATCTATAAAGACAGAGGAAAACTAAGGAAAATCCATGTAGTCCTTCTTTTCCCTGATTTCACCTCAGTTCAAAAATATGCGGACTTTCTATCAAAAAGATGGGATCTATCTTATGACGGAAGACCAATTGTAGGGCTTCACGTTAAAGAACTTTTCAGGGAGGCTAAAGAAATTGACGAACGGATAGTGATAATCCCGGCGCATATCTGGACACCCTGGTTTTCTATATTTGGTTCCAACTCTGGATATAACTCACTTGAAGAATGTTGTGGGCCTGACATATACTTGATAGACGCTCTGGAAACGGGTTTATCTTCCGATCCACCAATGAACTGGATGGTATCCGAATTAGACGATTTTGCACTTGTATCAAATTCAGATGCCCACTCACTTGAAAATTTAGGAAGGGAGGCAAATGTATTTGCCAGGCGTCTAAACATTGTTGAACTCAAGAGGGTTTTACGGGAGAAGGATTCAAATACATTCCTGTACACAATAGAGTTTTTTCCTGAAGAGGGGAAATACCACTTTGATGGACACAGGATCTGCAAAGTTTCCATGTCACCTGAAGAGAGTATAAAAAATAATAATATATGTCCTGTGTGTGGAAGGCAACTCACTCTGGGAGTCCTGCACAGGGTTTATGAACTTGCAGATAGAAAATATGGACAGAAACCAGAAAGGTTTATTCCTTATAAGAGGCTTATTCCACTTAAAGAGATAATAAGCGATATTCTAAAAAAAGGCAAGAATACAAAAGCTGTTGATAATGTTTATCAGAAACTCATAGCTTTCTTCAACAATGAGTTTAACGTGCTTTTAAATGCTAAAAGAGAAGAAATCGCCAGAATAGCGGGTAATGAGATAGCTACCGCAATCCATAATGTAAGAGAAGAGAAGGTAAAAGTTGAACCTGGATATGACGGAGTTTACGGGAAAATATCGGTTAAAAACACACGCTTTAAAGATGGCCTTCTCTTTTGAGGCTGAAGAACCTGGTTTATAATTAAAAAATGAGAAAAGAGTATCTGAATCTTCTTGTATGTCCAGAATGCAAAGGTAAACTTCAGTATATGGACAGTGAAAAACAGCTTAAATGTATGGAGTGCGGGAAGAAGTATCCCGTAATAGACGGTATTCCCGTACTTCTTTCTGAAAAGGAGGCAGGTGATGTTTTACGCGATATTGCTTCTTACGACAGCCCTCAGTAAAACTATTCAAACCAGCACCTTTAGCCAGTACACATTCCGCCTTACTGACTCCATTGTGAAGGTCCAGAACTACATGGTGCTTTCAGGAGGAAATGGCACAATTTACAGGAAAAGTGGTTATCCAGCTCTACCCTACTATGAATATATAGTGCCTGCACATGGCAAACTCCATCAAATAGATACATTGGACAAAAAAACTATGAAATACACCGGTACTTACATGCCTTTACCGTCATTTGATAAAAAAGGCATGGTAACTGCTTATGTGAAAGACAAAAACGTTTACAACCAGAATGTGTATCTACCCAAATACAGCCTTAACATTAAAGAAGTGAACATACGAGGAAGACAGTTTTACAGGATAAGAATCTACCCTGTAAGATTCAATCCTGCAAAAAGAGAAATTGTGTTAACAGAGGAACTATCTTTCAGGATTATATGGAGTACTAAATACACCTCCGATAAACATAGATTTTTATTCAGAAATATCTTGAAAGGAACAGTTTACAAACAGAAAAGCAAATTGTCATTTCAAAAAAGCGGCCCGGTATTTGACTCTGCACTTATCTGGTTCAGAATTCCTCTCACAACGAGCGGAGCCTATAAAATACCCTACTCTGTTTTGCACGACAGAGGATTATATGCCACGTTTCCAATAACACAAATCAGCCTGTACTCAAGGGGACCTGACACCCTCATATCCTCTCTGTCAAGCGAAGATTTCTATATGAGGGAGATTCCCATAATGGTAAAGGACGAAAATTCTAATGGAGTATTTGATGCCGGCGATTATATAATCTTCTATGGAGAAGGACCATTTTCATGGAAAAAATCGGATACAACCTTTATACCATATCATAACCCCTATACTGATACTACATTTTACTGGCTTGCCTTTGGAAAAAGTGGAAAGATTATAAACACACTCCCCTATTCCGCTGCTCCACAAATATTTGATGCCATTAGTTTCCTGCATCACGAGACAGACGAAACTAATATTGCATGGAAAGGACTTTTATGGGTTGGTGAGTCAGTAATCAGGTTTCAGGGCAGTCCTGATGGAGAAAGGGAATTTTCTTTTAACCTTGAAAATCCCGCTTCGGACACAGCCACACTCAGAATAAGACTTGTCGGTGGTGAGGGCATTAGAAGAACAGTCTCCATTATAACCCCTTTTATCACAGATACATTTTCTCCATCCGGATACTTCATAATTCAGAGAACACTGTATCCAATGAAAGTTAACGCAGGAGAAAACACTTTCAGGATAAAAATCACCCGGCTTTCAGGAGAGGATGATTCTTACGGAGACCAGATTTATCTTGACTGGTACGATGTTATTTACAAAACCTCTCCAATAAGCACCGATAACAAAGAGATATTCATAACCGGTAATGGAAACTATTCCTTTTCCATTGGTGATCAACCGGGTTATGTATTTAATATAACTGACCCCCTCTCACCGTATATGTTAGGAACACAGGTAACTAATGGAAATTACTACGTTCATGATACTGCAAGGGGCATGACTCGATATTTCATAGCAAGAAAGCTTACTATACCTGAAATAGCCGTGGCTCCCAATCTCGGTAGCCTTTACTCTACTGACTTCAGCAACACTGACATGCTGATTATAACATCAAGAAGTCTGGTACCTTCTCTCTGGAGATACAGGTCCTATAGGGCTTCTCACTTTCCTGTTTTGAGGGATAGTTTATGGGTCTGGGGTGAGGGTAACATAAAAATCGTTTCAGTGGAGGATATTTACAGAGACTTTGGATTTGGGTCTCATGACCCTGTAAGTATCAGAAACTTTGTATATTATGTTTATCAGAGCGGCATGTCAGATGGCATTCCCAGATTAAAATTCCTTATGATGGTTGGTGATGGCACTTACGATTACAGGGGTATTGAGACAAAAGAAGGGAACATTGTTCCCCCCTATGAACCTTTTGAAACTGCTGATATAAACACCTTCTCAGAGGCAATAGAAAGCTTTTATTCTGACATGAATGGCGATGGAAGGCCCGACCTATTTTATGGAAGGGTTCCTGTAAGGACATCTGACGAGGTGGCTTCATACTTCAACAAAGTTATTGCCTACGAGCAGGAAAACAGCTCATCCTTTTACAGACAGCGTATTCTCCTTGTTTCTGATGATGAAAGGGGACCATACGGAGGAGATAGCGAAGCATCATGGCACGTTCCACAGGCGGAGGCTCTGTACACATCTTACACCCCACCTCAGGCAGAAAAAATAACCGTTTATGAGACCGATTATGGCTCACCTCAGAATCCCGAGGAGCGGGGAAGACTTGCAAAAATCGCTTTTATAAATGCTATGAACAGAGGCAATCTCATAATGGGATTCTACGGACACAGCAATCCTGTTCAGATGACACATGAGATGCTATTTACAATAAATGATGTTAACCTCATAAATACTCATGGCAAACCACCCTTATGCGTTATACTTACATGTAAATTTGGTGCTTTTTCAAGGATAGAACCTCCCAGAGTAATAGCTGAAGATTGGGTTTTAAATCCCGAAGGTGTTATTGGAGTTATTGCATCACCACATGCGACTTTCGCATTCACTAATGGAATTACAGGGAGGAATATTTTCGGCTTTTCTCTTGATGGGAAAAAACATCCTCTGGGAGAAGTATCCCTTTCAGGGCAGGATCCATCGTATTTTTTGCTTGGGGACCCTACAGTTATGTTCTATTATCCGCTAATTGATAACGCTCTTAATATAAGCTCCAACAGTGATACACTCAAAACCGGTGAACGTTCCAGCGTATTTATCCACGGTGAACATCGCGGCACTATTCTAACAGAGATTATTGGACAGCCGAGAATCAAAACATATTACACTTACCCGAATAATTATGCGTTAACATACCACACAACGACACCTGTACTGTTCAGAGGGTCTCTTAATAAATCAATGGACACAGCAATCTTTTCCTTCTTCCTGCCACAGAATGCCGATACTGGCACCATTTATCTGAATACTCTGCGAAGCTCAGGTAACTCCGTAATAGAAGCCACAGGTGAGTTCAAACTTTCAAGAGGTACTCCAGCACCGGATGTAAAAGGGCCTTCTATCAGGGTAATTATTGGAGGACAGGAAATAACCGGTAATGCCACTGTCAACACTCCACTTTCCTTCACGATACAGGCTGAAATTGAAGACTCATATGGCATAAATCTTCAGGGTGTGGGAGAAGAAAAGGGTGTATATCTTGTTATTGACAATGGCACCTATGACCTTTCACCTTATTTCAAATACGACGAAAATTCATATACAAAGGGTCAAATATTTTACGACGTAAAGCTTGAAAGCGAAGGTCTTCATGACCTTTCAATCGTTGCTTACGATAATGGAGGAAACAGAAGTCAGAAAACGTTTAAAATATATGCGGAGGAAAGTTCGCAGAAGATAAGTTCAGTACTTATTTATCCCAACCCAATAAGGGGAAATAGAGGCACACATATAACCTTTAAACTTGAAAAAGCTGCAAGGGTTCAGGTCGCAATCTATACAATCTCGGGTACCCTTATTTTCAAAAGTCCAAATCAATACTTTCCCCAGGGGTTCAATTCAATTTACTGGAATGGAAGAGACATATTTGGAGAGCTGCCAGCAAGTGGCTTTTATATGGTTGTACTTACCATTGACACAGATGGGAATAAAACAAAAATCAGAAAAGGCCTTTTTATAGAGAGGAGGTAAAATCATGGCGCAAAAAGATTACAGAGAAGACAGAATGGACACAATTATAGGTCCTGGTGCAGAAATTGAAGGGAACCTCACAGTTAGAGGAAGTATGAGACTGGACGGAAGACTCAAGGGCAAAGTGATTGTAAATGGTACCTTTGTTCTTGGTAAAAGTGGTAACTTTGACGGAGAACTTAGAACCAAAAATGCGGTAATAGGTGGTAATTTAAAGGGAACCATAAAGGTTGATGAAAAGATAGAATTTGAAACAGGTGCAAGGTTCCAGGGTGATATAACCTGCAAGGGACTCATCGTAAATGACGGTGTTATTTTTGATGGTACCTGCAACATGACCAAGAGTGGATTCTCCGGTCAGGGTGAAGGTCCCAAACTTATAAAGGATGATAACAAGAAAAAGTGAAAATAGCAGACTCTCACGCCCACCTGTACGATAAAAAATTTAACAGGGACAGAGGTAAAGTTATTCAGCGTGCTCAAAAAGCTAAAATAGGCATTATAATAGTTCCTTCTGAAGATATTACAAGCGGTAAAAAGGCGCTTGCACTTGCAAATGAGCATCCTGAACTCTTCTATCCTGCTATAGGATTTCATCCTCACAACACTGAAAAATTCAATGAAGAGGAACTCAAAAAAGAATTAGAAACCGGAAAATATGTAGCCATAGGTGAAATAGGACTTGACTATTACTACGACCGTGACGTTGTGGATAAACAAAAAGAAATATTAAAAAGACAGTTTGAAATGGCTCTGACCTTTAATCTGCCAGTAATACTCCACGTGCGGGACGCTTTTATGGACATTTTTCAGATAATTGACGAATTTCCAGGACTTTATGGAGTATTTCATTGTTTCACAGGCACTATAGAGGAAGTTCAGGAGGTATTGAAACGTAACTTTTATGTTTCCTTCTCCGGGATAATCACTTACAAAAATGCAGAAAAAATACGTGAAGCTGCCAGAATGGTTCCTCCAGACCGCTTATTGGTTGAAACTGATTCGCCATATCTTTCTCCAATGCCCATGAGGGGGAAGAGAAATGAACCATCCTTCATAGTACATGTTATAAAAAAACTCTCCGAGATAACCGGTATCAGAGAGGAGCATCTTATAGAAACAACTTACAGCAATACTCAAAGGCTTTTTAAATTAAATGTTGGAGCAACATAAAAAATACATTAAACTATTTTTATGCGAAAACTCCGCATAGGAATAGGGCAGATTATAACAAGACTCGGTGATATAAAGGGAAACAGGGAAAGAATTCTCAGATTTATTGAGAGAGGTAAAGAGGAAAACGTTGATGTTATAGTTTTCCCCGAATTATCAACCCTTGGATTCGGCTCTGGTGATATATACCTTGATAAAGTGAATGAAAACCTTGAACTTGTCAATGAACTCGTTGACATTTCAAAAAATATACATCCGTATCTCATAATTGGATTTGTTGATAGGGATGAAAGAGGCTTTTTCTATAATGCGGCTGCCATCATAGGTAAGGGTAATATTCTGGGAATTCACAGAAAGGTGCAACTGGTAAACTACAGACTATTTGACGAAAAGCGTTATTTTACACCGGGAACAAGCGTAAATGTATTTTCTACCCCATGGGGGAAAACCGGTATACTCATATGCGAAGACGTGTGGTTCCCTGAGCCTGCCAGGATACTGGCTTTCAAAGGAGCTGAAATAATATTCGTACTATCAGCTTCACCATTTGATAGGGGGAAACCAGAGGTATGGAAGGCCTTTTTAACATCACGAATATACGACAATATCCTTCCATTTGTAATGGTCAACCAGGCTGGAATTCAGGACGGTGTCACCTACTGGGGTGGAAGCATGGTATTTGATGCCGCAGGCAATCTCACTCATCAGGCAGCTTTGCTTGAAGAGGAGTTTATGGTAGCAGAGGTTAACCTTGATCTCTTCAGAGTGCTCAGAAGGAGGGATATAAGGCTCAGAGAAACACGCCTTGAGATACTTGAGGAGCTTTTAAATGCTTACAGGGAGATGCAGAAATGATTAACATACTCTTAACAAAAGATGAACTTGAACTTTATAGACGTATTATAGTAAATTCCATTAAAGCCCGTATAGACAAAATAAATGCTAAAGGTGGCGTTGTTGCACTTTCAGGTGGCATAGATTCCTCTTTAGTGGCTGTTCTTGCAAAAGAAGCACTCGGTGATAAAGTACTTGCTCTCATTATGCCTGAGGAAGGCGTATCACCTGACTCAGACACCAATCACGCAAAAAAAATAGTGGAAAGATTTAACATACCACACAAAATAATACCCATAAACGGCGCAATTGATTGGTTTTTCAATATTTTTCCAGAAAAAGAGCTGTCTAAAAAAGAGGTTAAACTTGCACTGGCCAATGTAAAACCGAAAATTCGCATGATAATAAACTACCTTCATGCAAATCTTGAATGGCGTATAGTAATAGGCACTACCAACAAAACGGAACTGTTGCTTGGATATGGAACTAAATTCGGAGACCTTGCAGCTGACATATATCCCATTGCAGACCTTTATAAAACGCAGGTGTGGCAACTTGCAGAACATGTAGGAATACCTACAGAGATAGTGCGCAAGAAACCAACCGCAGGTCTGTGGAAGGGACAGACAGATGAAGATGAACTGGGACATACTTACAAGGAGATTGATAGAATACTCTATACCCTTGTTGAAATGGAATTCTCCGTGAAAGAGGCTGCTGAATATCTAAATATTGATGAATCGGTTATAGAGGACATCTTCAGGAGAGTTAAACTATCTGAGCATAAGCGAAAATCTCCAACAATAACGAGACTTTCAAGGATGTGTCTTGATAAAGACTGGAGATACCCTGTGGAGAGATACTGATGAAAAAGTATGCATTACTTTCCACATGGGACAAAACGGGACTTTTACCTTTTGCAAAGAAATTGCGTGAACTTGGCTATCATCTGATAGCCACAGGAAGAACAGCATCCTTCCTGAAGGACAATGGAATAGACTGTACAGAGGTAATAGATATTACACACTTCCCTGAAATCTTGGAGGGGAGAGTAAAAACCCTGCATCCCTATGTCTTTGGTGGCATACTTGCAAGGTCATGGGTTGAAGATGATATGAAAACCATTGAAAACTATGGTATACCACGTATAGAAATTGTGGCAGTGAATTTCTATCCATTTGAGAAAAAGAAAAGGGAAATAAAAGACCTTACAAGACTTCTGGAGTATATTGACATAGGAGGTCCTTCACTTGTCCGGGCAGCTGCCAAGAACTTCAAAGACGTTGTTGTTATCACAGACCCGGAAGACTATGAACTCATAACAAGAGAACTTGAGCGGGAAGGGACTGTTTCCTTTGAAAGGAGGAAAAAACTGGCCATAAAAGCCTTTCAGAGAACAGCTCTTTACGATGCTATTATATCCGAACATCTTGAAGCCTACCTTGAACAGAGAAATATTTTCCCGAAGCTTCTTATTTTACCACTTGAAAAGGAGCAAAATCTCAGATACGGAGAAAATCCACATCAAAACGCTTCTTTATACAGACATGTAACCAGTGTGGGAGAACCGCCCTTTGAGCTTATTCTTGGCAAGGAACTGTCCTATAATAACATTGTTGATATGTATTCAGCCTACAATCTTGTAAGGGAATTTAAGGAGCCTGCATGCGTAATAGTAAAACATACAAATCCCACAGGTGTAAGTATTGACTTTACTCTCACAGAAGCCTATGAAAATGCACTTGCCACTGATTCTCAGGCAGCTTTTGGTGGTATTGTTGCCTTCAATGATACTGTAGATGTTGAACTTGCAAGGCTTTTAAATGAGAGATTCTACGAAGTGATAATAGCACCGGACTATAGTGAAGAGGCTATACAGAAACTAAAGGTTAAAAAGAATAGACGCATAGTAAGGGCAAAGTATTTGAAAAAAACAAGATTTGAGATAAAAAACGTTTTCAATAGATATCTCCTGCAGGAACATGATGATGGCCCGATTTTCATACAAAAATCTCTTAAAATTATTCCTGAAGACAGAGAGATTGAAACCTTTGTAATGGAGGACCTTGAGTTCGCCTTTACTGTTGTGAAATATGTAAAATCTAATGGCATTGTTGTTGCAAGGGACAAAAAAACACTCGGTATAGGTGCAGGTCAGATGAGCAGAGTCAAATCTGTATCTTTAGCTCTAAGGCAGGCCGGTCCACAGGCAGAAGGAGCTGTATTAGCATCAGATGGCTTCTTCCCATTCCCGGATTCCATAGAACTTGCGGCAAGATATGGTATCATTGCCATAATTCAGCCCGGAGGTTCCATAAGAGACCCGGAGGTGATAGAGGCTGCCAGAAAAGCTGGAATAACAATGGTTATGACAGGCTCAAGGCATTTCAAGCACTGAATTTATGAATGTATTTTACAGTCTTCTCATAGGTATTATTGCTGGCATATTTGCAGGTATGTTTGGTATAGGCGGTGGCACTGTGATAATTCCACTGCTTGTACTTTTCTTCGGTATGAGTCAGCATATGGCTCAGGGGACATCCCTTGTAGCTCTATTGCTTCCGGTTGGGCTTCTTGCAACCATGGAGTACTACAGAAACGGCAATGCTGATATAAAACTTGGCTTAGTTATAGGATTTGGCCTTTTTATTGGTGGCTATATGGGGGCTTACGCTGCAAATAGATTGAAAGACCCCTCTCTTAGAAAGCTCTTTGCTGTTTTTCTCCTGTTTGTGGCCATTAAAATGTTCTTTAAGAAATGAAGATACTTGCACTTGAAACATCATCACCGTATTCTGGAGTCTCCATCCTTGATGGAGAAACTCCCCTTGTTTCTCTCATCAACCACAAACCGTTCAGGCATGTGGAAGAACTTCCAGTATTTGTGGAAAGATTGCTTAAAGCAACAGATTTATCCCTCAAAGACATATCATTCATTGCAGTATCAGAAGGACCGGGATTTTTTACCGGTCTTCGTGCAGGCATTTCCTATGCAAGAGCACTTGCCTTTGCACTTGACATTCCTGTATTACCGGTACCAACAATGGAGGTAATTTACAGAGAATACAGACTGAAAGATATGGAGCTATGTTTCAGACTAAAGGGGAATAAAGTATTTTACCAGCGTTTTGAAAATTCTGCCCCTAAAGGTGAAGTAAAGCTGGTAAACATTTCTGATATTGAACCAAAATACCCGCTTTTAATAAAAGAGGATGCAATACTCCCCCATCTTGTGGGTATCCTTGCATACGAAAAATATGTAAAGGGTACAAATAAAATCCCTGATTTAGATGAAATAGAACCTAAATACGTTCAGGCACCCGATGTCCATAAACCTGCGAAAGGCAAACGAATCTGATATAGAGCAGGTACTGGAAATAGAAGAAGAGTCCTTCAAAGAACCATGGAGTAAGAATGCATTTCTTTACGAACTTTTACTTCCTCGTGACATTGCCCTTTTCTACGTCGCTGAAGAAAACGGAAAGATAAAAGGTTATATTCTCATGCACTTATTTGAAGAGGGCTTACACATAATAAACATTGCCGTAAGAAAAGAAGCAAGAAGAAAGGGAATTGGCACAATGATGCTTAAAAAGGCTGTAAATATTGCAGAAGAAAAAAATATCCCCCTGCTTGTGCTTGAGGTAAGGGAAAGTAATATTCAGGCCATCAATCTCTATAAAAAATTTGGTTTTCATACAATAAGGACAATTGATAACTATTATAGCAATGGAGAAAAAGCACTTTTAATGGTGAAAGAAATCAGAAAGGGACATTGATACATGTGGATACTCTATTCGGTTTTATCTGCCCTGGCATGGGCAATTTCAGATATGTTCAGCAAAAAAGCCCTCATACATGACTACACAAAAGAAACGTTTCTGCTGTGGGCCAGGTTCCTATTTTCCATACCTTTTATGCTTCCACTTGCATTAATTACTCCTCTACCTCATCTACCAATAAAATTCTTTATTCTGCATATTTTCTGGCTACCCCTTGAAATAACTGCAATATACCTTTACCTCAAAGCAATAAGAATCTCTCCTATGTCTCTCTCCCTTCCCTTTCTATCATTTACCCCCATATTCCTTCTTGCCACAGGTTATATACTTCTTGGAGAAAAGCCCTCTTTTATTGCAACATCTGGCATAATACTTCTGGCATCCGGCTCCTATATTATGAATATAGACAAAAAAGGAAGTGGCATATTTTCCCCATTTAAAGCCATTTTCACAGAGAGGGGAACAAGGCTTGTTGTAATTGTTGCTTTCTTATACAGCCTTACATCCATAGTAGGAAAAAAACTGGTACTCTACTCCAATCCTTTCTTTTTTGCTATTTATTACACCTTTGTTATGTGTATTGCCACGCTTCCCTTTGGTATTGAAGCAATTAAAACAAAAAGGGCGAAAATAACCGCACCATTGGTGCTCTCAGGTGTATTTTACGGTGCCATGATACTCTTTCATATGCTCGCTATAAAAACAGCATTGGTGAGCTACATGATAGGACTCAAACGTTTATCTGGAGTATTTTCCGTTGTTTTAGGTGCAATGTTCTTTAAAGAAGAACACATAAAAGAAAGACTTACAGGCGCAATGCTCATGGTTGCAGGTGCAACTCTTATAACTCTGGGGTAAACTAAACAGCTGTATTTTCAATTTTAACTCTCAAATTCCTTATGACCATAAGCGCATCGTGATAAGACATTCTTTTGAATTCAACTTCATCCTGCATCCTTTCAATTTCATATGTGAGTTTTTCACTGACAATATCCCCAAAGAACCCTTTTAAAAAATTATATACCTTCTCGCCTTTTCTGGTTGAATACAGTCTTCCCCTTATTTCAACCACATACCTCCTTTTAAGGAGTGTATCTATAATTTTTGCATAGGTAGATGGCCTTCCAATTCCTTTCTTCCTCATTGTATCAACCAGCTCTCCCTGCGTAAAGGGTAAAACCAGAGGCACATTTTGAATCCTTTTAGCTAAGACCGCTAAAGTACCACTGTCACCTTTTAGATTAAAGACAGGCTGGGGCAAAATCAGGTTGTATCCATCTTCTATAATTCCCAATATTAGTTCTTTTTCAACCTTCAACCTGCCAGTCTCATCCATAAACTCCAGAGTGCCCTTCTCAACCAGAGGTCTTCTCATCTGTGATGCCATGAATCTATTAAATATGAGTTCGTAAAGGAGGATATGGTCCTTTTCTATGTTTTTAAGTGCTTCCCTGAGTTTAACAATATTTATGAGTTCCTGTGCATCCACAGGCTCCGTTGGCCTTATACATTCATGAGCACCTTCAGAAGAAGAAAAAGTCCTTATCTCTATAAATTCCCCTCCAAATCGTTCTTTTATATACCTTTTTGCGACATGTACACCCCATGAAGATACACGAATGGAATCTGTCCTGTGATAGGTAATAAGCCCTGCCTCAAACAAATCCTGTAAAAGACCCATGGTTTTTTGAGCAGAAAAACCCAGTTTATGTGAACTTTCTTTGAGTACAGAGGGGGTGTTGAAAGGTAATACTGTCGGTAAAGTTTCCTCCCCTTTATTTTTTACTCTGTAGTGCACTAACTTTATATCCACTTTCCTTTGAGATTCCTCAAGTTCAAAATTCAAATCTATCTCAGGGGTTTTTACCACAAGAACTCTGCGCTTTTCTTTTGATTTACGTGTCCTTTCAATTATCCATCCTAAAACAGGTGTCTGAACCCTCCCTGCAGAGAGGTTATATTCCTTAAAATAGGCTTTCAGTTTCTCTGTCAATGAGAAGCCAATCCATCTATCTGCTATGCGTCGTAAAATCTGGGACATAACCCTGAATTCATCCACATCCGATGGATTCTTTATGGCACTCAGAATTGCATGTCTTGTAACCTCATGAAACTCCACTCTTTTTATATTGCGCGGAAAAATGCCAAGTGTATTGTATATATCCCATGCTATCTTTTCACCCTCTGTATCAGGGTCATGGGCAAGATAAATGGTATCAACCTCAAATCCCACCTTCCTTAAAGCCCTTACAAGTTCAATTTTATCCTCAATGAAAGTATTTTTACATGAACATCCTTCATCCACCATCTGTTCATTGCAATTTCTACAGTATTTTATAGTATCGTAAACTGGTATTATTTCATCATTTCTATCAATAACACCATACACCCCTTCTTTTGTAACAAGGTCAAAAACATGTCCTCTTGTTGCCACTATCAAAAGGACTTTACCCTCAATACTTATTTCGTAAAGTATAAAACCATTAACTTCCCTTTTTAGAGGTTTTCCAAAAAATGAGGCTATGGTCCTCGCTTTATTTGGAGACTCAACTATTAAAAGAGCACTTTCAAGATTGACTTTTACCTGATTGGCTCCACTTAAGACACAACTTACACGCATATCTTCTATTTCCCTTACTATTTTTTCAAGTTCTTTGTGGCTTATATACTCCAAATCATCTTCTTCAATAATACCTTCTCTATCCGAAAGCACCCTGAACTCTATACCGATTCCCAGATAAAAAAGCCTCTTTTTTAAAGAAAAAAAGGCTTTCCGGTCATCTATGAGCAAAAATGATGCTCCCTTAAGCAGAATGCCTCTGTAAAGCCTTGATGTACGACCCGATGCCTGTATATAAGTGGTAGCATCACCTATTGAAATAAAAAGGTCATCCCCTTTTCGTTTAAGAATGGTATCCTTACTGTTTTCAATCTTATCAAGAACCTCTTTTCTGGATAGTAAATTTTCTATTAACTTTCGCCCATTTTTAATAAGGTCAATAATTTCGGGACTTTCTCTCTGCAGGTGGTGTTTACCTGTTATATACCTCTGCATTCTGTTTCTAATCTTTTCAATTTCCTCTTCATCCTTTTTTAAAGCAAACGCCTTTAAAATTCCCAGAAGACCATACAGAGAAGATATATTGTCTGACTTTACTGGAAATTCTATCCTTGGAACGCCATAAAAAACAGCGTATTTAACAGACAGTGGAAGGTCAATACCCCTTACTATTGGATTCCTTGAAATGGCAAGTCCGACCACGGCATTGATTTTACCTTCTTTGAATGCCTTTCTATTTTCCTCATTAAACTCTTCATAGGTAATGGTTATAATCCCATGCTTATTGAGTAAGTCCTTTATCTTTATAACCTTATCTTTTCCATAGACCGACGATACAAATATAAATATCCCGTTTTTAAGATGATTTATAAGACGCAACAAATTCTCATTCAAAGATGTTTCAGGGAAAATAACAATGTCTTCTATGTTGCGTAACGCTGATACCTCCTTACCTATTTCAAATCCTAATATCTCCTTCACAATCTTTATCTTTTTTGTTTTCGGTGTTAATGTGGCAGAGGAAGCCACAAGAATGCCCCTTTTTCCACTTCCTTCGGACAATCTGTTTTTAAGTTTAGATATTCTTTTTCTTACCATCATGCTATCGGGATTCTTGACAAGAGACATTCTGAGTTTAACGAGGGTTTCTGCTATCTTTATTTCATCATCTGAAACTCCAATGAGTTTCAAAACAGTTTCTATATTCCTCCCTGTCTTTAATAGAGAATCCACATCATCAACAAATACAAAATCAAACTTTTTACCCTCAAGTAAATCCCTGTTCCTTGCAAGAAAATTTGTTGTGGTTACAAGAATGTCATAGTCTCCATCCCCTATCGCCTCTTTTTCTTTCTTTTTACCAGTATATGCAATAATCTTTTTCGTTAAATTAAAGGAAATAAGCCTCTTGTAAACATCCTTAACAAGGAGCCTTGTGGGCACTATGATATATGACCTTTTATTCAAAAAAGACGCCATCAGTATGCCAAAAGTTGTTTTTCCCACACCAGTAGGGGCGACAAGGGCAAAGGACTCTTTTAGAAAAATGCGTCTTGCCCAGGACAATTGAAGTGGATACGGTAGAGAACCAATTTTCTCCTTGAAAAAACTCCTGAATTTTTCTGTATTCAGTTCCGCATGGCAAAAATCAAGGATAGCATTCTTTCTTATATAAGGTGCCTCACACAAAGCAGGAAATCTCTCACGAGCCCCTTTTTCACACTCACTGCATAAAAGCCCATTTTTTAGCCTTGTATCCTCTATCCTGCCATAGCATGAAGGACAGAGCCTTTTATAGATGGCAAGTGTCATGGAAAAATAATACTTCTTTTATGAAGAACTTAAAAAAATTCCCCAATATTGGTTAGAACTCTATTTTCATCTTCATATAAACCTGTCTTTTTCTGTCAATGCCGGGGAATAGAATAAGGTTCTTATAATCCGATATAAAGGCTCCCAGTAAAATACTTACCCCATCATAGGGTTTATACTCAATCTCTGGCATATAACCAAAGGCAAAGGAATCTTTTATATTCTTCTTAAACGTGAATATCCCTGATAATGGTGTGATTTTCAACCTGTCATTTAGAAAACTCTTCTGTAGCCTGCCGGTGAGATAGTTTTTCAAACTGTCTCCATACTCATGAAGAAATCCGTGAACATACTGCACATTTAAGTAGTAGTTGTGCTTAAAATGATAATCAGCACCTAAAACATACTTGAAGAACGGGTCTTTTAAAATGGTATCATACTCTCTTACCATACCTGTGTATGTGGGGTACGAAAGTTCCATAACAAACTCATGGGGAATGTAAAGTGCTCCTTCTCCCCAAAATCCTATGCCAAATAAAGATGTTGAAAAGTCAGTCCCTATTACATGAGACCTTGAAAATGAAAGGGTTGTATTTAAATTCATATTGCCAAGGGTGTCCAGAGGAACAAGGTGAACACTTTTTGCAAATGGAAGGCCTAAAAGTCCATTGAAATAAGAAAGAGAAAGGTCAAACTTCCAGACTGTGGTTGAAAGCCTTATCCCCACCTCTGAACTTTCTTTTATGTCACTTTTGGGCATTATAAGGAATGTATTGGAATTGACTATGTTTACCCGGCGCGACTGAAAGGTTCCATTCTGCATAAATGTATTCAAATAATCGCCTTCGGGCAATATGGCAGGTCTGAACCTCGGCACAAAATCACCTTCAACGGCAAAATTATCTCCTGAATATGTGAGTTTTATGGCAGTTATACCTTCTTTTTTCCCGAAATCCAGTATGTCCTCATAATTATACGGGCTTAAATTACTTGTTGGGTTTATTTTATCCGCTGTACCCCAAACTATTATCTGTTTACCGGCCCTTAAATCAAGATTACTCATCAGAAAGTCATAAACATCTAAATATGCTTCTCTTACATCCAGAAGTATCCCTTTTCTCTTTGAAAGGTCGTCCAACGACAGGTTATCCGAAAGACCAAAATCAGAAAATCGTACCTCACCGAAAAATCTTATATTTTCAGATGGCACGGCTTCCATATCCACAAGGAGTTTAGCCTCATTCCACGAAAGTGTTAAACTGTCCTTCGTGTTTAATCTCTCCTTTAAAGTAAATGAACCACTAATATTGACGCTCTGACCAAAAAGCACAGAAAAAAGCAATAACACCATGGAAAATACTTTTATTTTTGCTTTCATACTCTCACCTCCTCAAATATCTCTTTGTGAAAACTTTTTTGGGTATTTTCACATCAAGTTCAATATTTTTTATTTCCATAACCGTTTTGTGCTTCTTCTTTACATCCTCCATGGAGAGTAAAGTGGGAATATGGTAGTTCTTTATCTTCTTAATTCTCTTCTGCTCCAAAACCTTCCACAAATTTCCACCTCTGTCATAAAATTCAATCCTTACAGGAACATAGTATCTTTTGTCCACATACATTATAAGATGGTCATAATCTGCTTTATTTTTAGGTATCAGTTTCAATACCCACATTGTATCATCTTCTGATAAGAGAGCGGCTGTGTATTTTTCCTAGTATTTAAAAGTAGATAGTTCATCATAGGTAAAATCCGTGCCAGCGAAATTGGTGTTCTTCACAGAAGTGGCAATGCGCCTTATTTTCCTGAATGAGGGTAGATACACATACATCAAATCACCGGGGAGTGATAAAAATGCTATACCCTTCACACTTGCAGGTTCAGTGAACTTGATGAGCCTTTTTTCATCTTTAGTTTCATAGGTAATACCACTTCTTACAGTTTTGTTGCCATTTCTATCCTCTATTGTCATGGTAAATAGCGCCTTTTTACTGAGAGGTGCGTTCTGGACAGAATCAACCCTGCTTATTATTTTACCAGCATCAATTGTGCTTACCGTCACTATTAACATTAGCACATTGCCCAATACACTCATTTTACATACCTCCTTCTTTACTTCTAAAAATCTTAGAAAATGGTCCTTTCAACATAAGAATGAGGGCCGGAAGAAACGTTAAACTCAACACAGCACTGGCTATCATCGTCACAAACAAAAGCCACCCAAAGTTCCTGACAGGTATCAGGTTTCCAAAAACAAGAACAAGAAATCCAAATCCCACCGTGGTTGCGTTTATAAGTATTGCTCTTCCCTTTTCAATTATTGTTCTCCTAATAGATTCCTCCAAAGAAAGGCCTTTTTCAACCTCCTGCTTGAGATGAGATATAAAATGTATGGCATAATCTATACCAATGCCTATAGCAATGGAAGCCACAAGCATGGTGCCACTATCAAGATTTATCCTTAAGAGTCCCATGATGCCAAAGTTTATTGCTATTACCAGAATAATCGGTATGGTCGCTACCAATCCTCCTAACACGGAGCCAATATCAAGAGAAACAAGGATGAGCACAACAAAAAGGGCTATAACCATGCTCTTTATCTGACTTTTCATTAGATTTTCATTTATCTTGTTCTGGACAGGTAAAAGCCCTGAATACACGGCTTTTATTTTCACATCCTTTCTTCCACCTGCAAGTGAAGAAGGAACATACACAAACCTTTTGAAAAATGTGTAAATATCACCTCTTATATCTTTTACAAACTCGCTGTCTTTTACTGTGTGTATCTTGAAACTGCTAAAAATTTTATTGCATACAGTTTCAACCTTTTTGTCTCGTATAAACTCCCTGCGCATGCTCAATATCTGCCTTACCATATCCCCTACAACCTCGGGGTCCTCTTCTTTCACAGAGGAAGGAATAACGAGGGAAACATAACCTTCAAGAAGGAGTGTATCCATGCTGTCAGTAATAAAAGGCAGAAGTCCTGTCATTTTACTTTTCAAAACGTTTATGTCTTCCTCCTCAAAAAGTTTTTCTATTTTATCCTCAAGTTCCTTCAAATCATAAGAATTTAATTCATACCCATTCTTTACTGCATTATAGAGCACTCTATTTATAAAAGCAGTATCCACTGAAATACCCCTGTACTCTGCATCCTGCATTATCCTCCACGAGGTTCTTGATACAAGATACCTGTAAATGGCGCTATTTAATGAAACAGTATCCATGTCAACCAATTTCAAACTTCTATTGAGATTGTTATCAAAATACCTTTTTACAGGTTCATACGCACTCATCAACGCATTGGCACTTATAATACCTTCACTGTAATCACTATTTACAAGTTGCTTTAAAATCGGTCTTCCCTCTAACATAAAGGCAAGGTTCTCAACCTGCTCTTTTGTTTCTGGCAAAGCCCTGAATCCAAATGAACTTTCGTTTAAACTTACAATCAGGTCTGCAAAAGAATTTGGAAAACCTATATCTTCTCTCGTTCTCATATACTTTTCAAAATCAATCATTTCCTGTAAGACACCAGGATTTCTGAGGTCGCCCTTTACAAGAATATAAACAGGAATGTCTCCTTTAAAGTTTTTCCTTAAAAACTCTGCTGACCTTCTTATCTCACTCCTTCGTGGAAAGTAATAAAGAAGGTTGGCCCGGGTTTTCAATTTAAGAAAACCTGTTAACCCAAAAGCAAGTATTGTCACTGTAATAAGAACTGCAAAGAAAGACCTTTTTGTGATAAACTCATAGGTATTCTCCATAATTTTTTCATACCAGATGGAACGTTTTTTACCCTCCTTTATGGATTTCACGTCATAGTTAATTTCATAAAGTATTGCTGGAATAAAAACGAGTGATAGGACAACTGAAAATAGAATACCAAGTCCCGTAAATATCCCGAAGTGACTTATACTTACAACATAGGCCCCAACAAAGGAGAAAAACGAAGTCATAGTAGTAATTGCCGCAAGTAAAACCGGAACAAACACCTCATACTGGGATATTTTTACAGCATCTTTTTCAGGAATGCCCATTGCTACATGCCTTGCATACCTTGATAAAATGTGTATTCCATAGGCACTTCCAATAGCAATAAGTAAAACGGGCATAACATTTGATACCACAGAAAGCGGGACATTAAAGTATCCCATAAGTCCCATACTCCAAACACTTGCCATAACCACAACCCACAAAGGTAAAACAACTCCATACACGTTTTTCATCCCGCTATACAGAATCAAAACAACGATTAAAATTACCACTGGCACGAGTTTAATCATATCCTTGAATATGGATGAATTTATATCTTTCAGAAGCATGGGAGTTCCACTGAAATAGAGTTTTACCGGCAAATTATACTGAGATACCACCAGACTGGCCATTTCCCTTATCTTTTCGGCAACAAGCGGCTTATCTGCATCCTGCGTCAGATTTATTATAAAGAGTGCAACCTTTCCATTCTCCGAGATTACTCTGCCCCTATAAATGTCCTTTGATAAAACGTATGCTTTTAGCCGTAAAATGGAATCAGGATTTTCTGGAAGATCGTATCTATCAATGAGATTCCTAATATCAATTCCTCCTTCTGTGCTTTTTATGTCAAGAATGTTCACAAGGCTTGTAACACTTGCTACTTTACCAATAACCTCAAAACTGTCTTCAAGTTCACATAACAATCTAAAGCCATTATATGTAAAAATACTGTCTGATTCAACACCAACCAGTGCTACATCTTCTCCACCAAACCTTTTACTGATGTATCTCATGGATTTTACCTCGGGCGCATCCTTCTTTAACCACTTTGAAATATCAGATTCAATTCTGAGAAACCTGAAACCATAGAGCATTACCAAACTAACAAATACCACTGCACTGATAATCCATTTTCTATATCTTTCGGTAAATTCCAGAATTTTCTTCATACTTTCTCCGACTTTTAGACTTTTTTAGTTTTTTAGTCTAACAAAGCAAAAAAAATTACCTTGTAGCAATACCATAGAAAAGCATGTCCAGAAATACATTTATTGCATATTCAAGGTCAACTTTTCTGTCTTCAAAGGAAAATGACTGACCCAGCACAACAGGGTACTCAAGCCCCCTTATACCCTTGAGTAGAAGAAAGGCGTAGTATGAAGTATCTATAGGCTTAAATTCTCCTTTTTTCACCCCTTCTTCAAGTATGTCTTTTAACATACCGAAATCAAAACTGTCAAACTTCTGTCTTTCCTTCTCAATAAAATCAAGATGTGCGTAAATTTCATCTTTAATGGTGCTGTAATACAACCCAAGTTCCTGCAGGAATCTGAACCTTGCTATGGCATACAATCTAAGTTTCTCTTTGGCAGTTTTTCCCTTTTTAACGGCATTTTCAAGTATTTTACGCAGGTTTTCACCTTCTACTTCTATAATCTCCCTTAAGATGTCCTCTTTAGACTTAAAATAATAATACAGAGTTGCCTTCCCCATCCTTGAAGCCCTCGCAATATCTTCCATTGTGGTTTTCTTAAAACCAAACCTTGCAATGAGTTCCTTCGCTTTTTTAATTATTAACTCTTTTTTGTCCATTAGACTTTTCAACCTGTTTATTCTAATATTTTAGAATCTTATACACGAATTGTCAAGGGTAGGTTTTTCAGTCTCCAATCCCTTACCATTATAATAAGAATAACAGGAGGAATATCATGCCTGAATTTGCCAATCCTTTTTCGGGATTAAAAGAAGGAAGAAAGCTCACGCATGAAGAACTAATAAGGGCAATCAGATTCATGATTGCAGCAGAATATGAGGCAGTTCAACTATACATGCAACTTGCAGAATCAACGGATAACGAACTTGCAAAGGCTGTATTGAAAGATATTGCTGACGAAGAGCGTGTGCATGCTGGAGAGTTTCTGAGACTTTTAAAAGAACTTGCTCCTGACGAAGAGGAATTTTATAAGGAAGGATACGAAGAAGTTGAAGAACTTATAGAGGAGTTAAAAAAGAAACATAAACAATCATGATCTACAGAATACTTCTGGTTCTTTTAGGCCTTTTTATGGTGGGTTATGGTATAGCTGGAATTAAAAGAGGAAAGATCTACGCGCGAGAGTATTATTACAGGGACGAAAATGCATTTAAGTTCTGGTTTGCTGTGGCATCTGTCTTCCTTTTAGCCCTCGTACTCTTTTACTTTGCTGTATTCGGTAAACCTTCTGGATAGAAACGTTATGTGAGATTTCTGACAAAGCTGAATTTAAACCCATTCTTTCTCATCTTTTCAAGCCACAAAACTATGTCTTTATCCTTGTATCCATTTACTTTAGCAGCAACATAGAGATGTGCAAATTCCATAGGCAATGTTGTATTAAACAACCCCGGATCATCAGAACCCACGACAATGTGCGGTATACTTTGCTCCACATCACGAGGAGGATTAAGATAAAAAACAGGATGATGACTATATGGAATACCGCTGATAAATACATTTGAAGTCGGATTAATCTCCACCACTATTTCTCTTTCTGAAATCTTTTTTATCAGATAATCTCTCACAGTATTTAAAGAAGCAATAAACTCATCAAACTTATCTCCGAACTCATCAACAGGTGAAAACTTTGTTGTTTCCAGTAAGAGTGAAGGCTCTCCTGTTAATTTTTCATCATACAGTGACAAAAGTTTTTTATACAGTGCTACAGCATCTTCACCGGCAAGTTTTTCAGCATTTTTTCTTGACTCAATAATATCCGGCAGGTCATTTTCCAGTATGCTTTCTTTTTTTAAGAACTTCCATATCTTTATAAGGTCGTGAATATCCATACACTCAAACATATACTTGCCTTTGGGTCTCTCTGATGAATGGACAAGATAATTTAGAAGTCCTACATCCTTGAATAACTTCTTTAATTTTTCCTCAATTAAAACGATAACATCTATATGATTACCAATGTGTTGCAGTTTATCATAAAGCCACACGAGATTCCACATGTATTCATACAGAGGCATGTAAATATAAATACGCTCTCTGTAAAATCTGGCATAATCTTCAATTCCAAGCACTATGGCATGTCCTATTCTATCTCCGCTTTCAAGTTCAAAGAATTCAATGGCTTCATCAATTGCTCTCAACCCCGATATAATATCCCTGAAACTTTCACCAGCATGAACTGTAAAACCAGATGGTAAACTCACACGTTTTCTAAAGTAGCGATAATACGATGCAAAAACATCAAAAGGCGTATCGGTTTCATTTCCTGCCACATCAAGTCCTGCAAATAACCCTATGTAGGCCATATTCTCTTTTGAATAGGATCTGATGTATAGATTTATTAAATCAATAAGTCTCTGGATGTTGTTCCTTACCTGTCTCCTTAATTTGTAAAACGGTGGATTTTCTTTCCTCTTTATCATGTGAAAAACTACACCAACTTCAAAACCCGAAAGTACCTTTGCTCCCCTATGTATAGTTTTTAGTCTTTTAACGATGCTCTTCTTTTTATCACCTGTGGTAACTCTTACCTCCATTTTCTTTACAAACTCACCCTCATATGCACTTTCAAGTTTAAGCATTGCAGTATCAATATTATCAAGAGCCTCCCTTAATGGAGACTTTGAACTTTCAACAAATCTGCCAAGCCCCCTGAACATGTATCTATAGTCCACAATGTAATAGAACATATTCTGGACAACAATATAAAAATGAAACCACAGAAGCAACCAGGATGGAACACGGGACATAAGACCATGTTCCATAAATTTGAAAAGCATTCTTCTCTCTTTGTTCATACTGAGTGGAATAGAACAGTCAAAAGGTATATCTTTTTCAATTTCATCAAGTTCAACTATTACAGAAGAAATCAATTCATATGGATGACCCAGAAATCTCTGCAGTACACATGCTATTTCGTTTATTTTATTAAAAATATCATGATCCAGATATTTACCTTTCTTTATGTAACACACATACTTATTGAACACACATCTTATAATTTTTGCTGTTTTCAAAAAAGGTATAAGAACATAAATATCTTCTTTATTTATTTTATCCTCTACTGAATGACTCAGTACCGATTTCATAAATGGATTCAGTCTATTAAGGGCCTGTACCCACATGTCATAGGGAGAGAGCGAACCGTTCAGATGTCTATGTATTTCTGAAAAGCCTCGTTCAAAAAATTCATTTAAAAATCTCTTCTCAAGATGGAAAATCCTGTATTTCAGTGGCAATTCTCTATCATCATCCATGCTGTTCAGAGAAATTTTAAACAACCTCAGTAAATCAACATTCATATTCAAAGAGAGTATCTGAAACTCAGAAAGATTATCCAGTTTTAAAAGAGGAATATTGAATTTACTGCTCCATTCAAAATATCTATCAGAAAGCATACTGAGTGCTGTTAAAAGATGGGATGAATCATTTTTATTTGAATCATCATTCAGTCTTCTTTTGAACAACTCATATTGATGCAACTCCCATTCAGGCATATTATTTATAACCATGTAATCACAGGAACTATCAATAATATCATCCACTCTATAATTGCCAGTGCATATTGCATGAATCAGGTGTTCTGCAACCTTTCTATTATTCAATAAACACATAAGAACTCTAACTTCAGGAGTAAGATGCAAATCACTCATCTTCCCAGTATACGCTTTGCAAGCTTAACAGGGTCTTTGAGGATTTCTTTATCACTTAACTCAAATTTTTCAACTCTATTCTTAATATTCTGCGGGTTTGCCAGAACAAGCCCACAGAGTGCATCATGAGAGTCGACACTTACTTTCAACCTAATATTATCATCTTTTACTTCCACACTGTAAAAATATTGATCTTCCAGATAGTTTTTTAGGTTACTTAACTTATGCTTTCGGCTTTCATCAACAATACTGTTAAGACAGGTATAACTGGCTTCAATTATTCTTTGTCTTGTTTTCTTATTAATATAAGTCAGATAAATTGGGTTCAGCATAAGCCATCTTGTAAACTGAGCACGTTGAGGAATTCTACAGGAATTATCTGAAGCATTGAAAAACACTTCATTTCTACTGAATACACCGTGTCCAAACACTATATCATGGGCATCAATTAATTTTCCACTTCTATATTTCACTTCACTGATAAACAGCCACTGGAAAAAACTCAGGACCCACTTTTCAAGAACAACTCCTGCCGTAACCCTGTAATAATCGCTCTTCCACTTTTCAGCCATATTGCCAAGATTGGCAAAAAAGCGTTCAAAGGCCTCTGCAAAGACAAGCGGTGGTAGTTTCATTTCCTTGCTATCATATAATTCTTTCCAGAGTACAAGGGACTCCAAGAGTTTTTTGGATTTATCATCGTTGATTTCGGTATTTCTTGAAGTACTGGATTGTCCTTCGATCTCTTCTTCCTCATCTTTACTGGGATTAGTATTATTTTTATCGACAAAGTCTATAACACTCACAGCCTCAGGTTCTGACATAAAAGATAGAATATTTTTAAAATTGTCATATCCATCTCTCTGCTCCATGTACTCCAATGCCTTCTTTACCACCATTTCTATTGCGGCAAATCCCTTGAAAACATTTAAAAACGAATACTTACCTGTTTTTCCTGATTTTTTATACGGAACCTCAAAAATACCCAGTAACAGTTTTGCAAACCCATCAACTCTATTTTCCCACTGTACCTTGCCAGGAAAAAGCAATGTGCCCATTGAACTCTTTTGGGTTATGCTTTTATCATTTACTTCATCCCATAGGCTATTTAGCCAGTCATAATTGCCTGCTTTTTCAGCATACTTTTTATTTTTCGCCACATACCAGAAATAAAGCTGAGTGTTTGCAATATTAATATTCCTGTTATTACTACCTTTTATGGTAGCGCTTCGTCTTTCCCTCTGAAGTCGGACAATGCCAGGAACAAATCTATCATTTACCACATCATTTATATAATATGAAGAAAGATACGCATATAAATCCGTAGCATTATCTGCTGTGATGTATGTCTTTATACGCTGTTTCAGATAAATCTTTATATCTTTTTTACGATGTTCTGGCGTACTGGGTTTTAATAACTCATCTCTCACTATTTCCTGATAAACATAATTTGTAAAAATCATGCCATTGAATATCAGCATAATCCTATCAGGGTTCAAAACTTTTTCAGTAACAAGCGCATTTAAAAGACTTATAAACCTGTCAAAATCCTCTTCTCTTCTCAGAGGATAAAACTTCCATACATCTGCATATACATCAGAAAGCTCCACCAGGTTTTCAATCATGAGATTGTTGCCCCTGATGATCCTGCGCTCTTTATCTACCATATTGATAACAGGAGACATGATGGCTATTAATTTATCCATCTTCTTCTTGTCATTGTCATTTAAATCTTTAAATCTTGCAAGATAATCAAGAAACGCAATAAAATGCCTTGTATTGTCTGGTATTATGCTTCTAAATGGATTACCGTCCGATATAATATTATTTTCACTAAAATTATTGGATTCTCCGTAAAAATACTCAAAAAACGAGTTAAATAATTGGAACATGTTTTTATTTTTTTCTTCTTCTTCTTTTCTGTCTTTATTATCATTGTCTCTGCCATATTTAATTTTTATATTTTTCAGATTATACTTTCTCCCGTATTCTTTATATGCATATATTTTCTGTGTTAAAGAAACAAGATTTACCCTATTATATACAGGTAGAATTTTATCTAAATATTTCATGGTAAGTTCATCCATCTTGGCCTCTAAATCAAGTATATTCCTTAATCTGATTGAAAAAGTCCTTCTAACAAGGTCCTCATAAAGTTTAAAATCCCCTGTTAATATTGTTATAATCCTGTTATTTGAAAGATACTTTCGTATTGTCTCAAGTATTTCAAAACCCTTTGTGAAGTCCATATCTATATCATCAATTCTCAAAAGAAAATATTTTTTACCAAGTATGTTGAGGGCACTGCTGACAAAACCGTAAAAATCATTAAAAAGAGTCTCACCGCTTCTTGCGCTCTCAATTATTTCAGCGGCAAAGATTTCAGGAGTTTCAATCAGTTCTCTAAGATATGCATCTTTCAAAAGAACTCTTGCGTTTTGAGCAACCTTGCTAAGTTTTTTACTATAGCTTTCCATTTTATAAGGGTCTTCGTTTTTAATTCTTTTCCATTCCTCGCTATTCTTAACTTCTGAATTTATCAGGGATACAATTCTTATTAAAAAAGGCTCTATATGTTCAAGATTGGTTGGATCTATCGGGGGTAAAAAATATATATCTTTATCCTTTAAATATTCTTGCAGGGAAAATATGAAGGATGTCTTACCGCTTCCCCTTTCGCCCTGAACAAATACATTTTCATGAAATTGAATTTTTGTATTATATCTTTCATCATAACTTCCATAAGTCTCCTTGATTTTATCTATAATATTTTCTATCTCCTCAATTTCTTCCTCATGAAATAGTTCTTCTCTTTCAAATGGCTTTGCATATCTTGACTTTATTAGATCTATAATCAATTTGTTTAGTTTTGATGCATTTTCTGGCATAACAGACCTCCTCTTTAACCAATTTTTGCAATTATAAAATAGTGGACATGAATAATCAAGTTAGGCCATTTTATTAATTATCCATTTACAAACTTTACCACATTATAATTTTCGCACCTGCAGTTCTATTTTTTAAAATATACACACCCTCTGGAATAAAGCCTCGTTTTAAAATAGAGTTTTTCTTAATTTTCATAATCCTTTTACCATCCACGGTATAAAGTACGGCATTCTCTTTAATCCTGATTCCATCAGGTGTATATTCCACCGGTATAAATCCATAAGGCTTCGTTATTTCTTTGAGTAAAGAAGTGGTATTGTAAAGTAAAACTCTTCCTGATGGCGCCATCCTTCCCAACAGCGAATCATAAACCGGCCTTATTACAAAAGATAACTCATGTTCTGATGTCTCAAACCATATACCCTCATAAGGGTCATAAACCTGGGTCCCTGAAAGGATATATGGGGATGAAAGATTAACCACAGTGGTATCCTGCCATTCACCAGCCACCACAAGGCCATTTTCGTAATACCTCACATACACATGGGGATATGGTTCCTCTATTTGACTTCCAAGAGGTTCACCAAGATCATAAAAATAGATACTATCTCTCTCAAGTTCATGATTAAACGGCACTTCTGTATAAACTATATAGTTCATTAACTTTGGAATTGCATATCCAAAATATATGGCATTTTTTGGTTCAATCATTCTGTAGACTGGAAAACCATTCTGGGTATCCCCGGTTTGCACAAAACTCGGTGCAGCATAGTTCATATACACAAACCCTTTGAAAAAAGTCCCTGCAAATGAATCGGCATACTCTTTTAAAAGTCGTAAGTAATATATCTGGTCATCTATGCTTCCATCTGGGTAATCTGTACTGACTGGATAATAAACGGTATGGGGAACCCCCACATATCCCATATTCTCAACATAAAGAGAGTCACCAAAATAATCATCTGTAACTGCATAACTTTCTGTCATGTCATAATCAACATGCGGCAAAACATACCTTGCATTTCTAAAACCCTGATTTGTCATTATAATTTTATCCGGCCCAGAATCTTTCAGACTCTGGTAAAATCTACCAACAGCTTCTTGATAAGGGAATGATGGATGGCGGGTATTGTAAGTATCTCTTATTGCACTGTACTCATCGTATTGAATATAATCCCCCCCACCCCAGTCAAAAAATAAGCCGTTGTAACCTGCAGTATCCGTGGAGTATAAAAGATAACCTATCCGTTTCACTACAAGACTGTCCAGAGCAAGGTCATAATAATAGTCCTCACACCATCCCCATGAACTGCAATGAGGGAACGGACCCTCTGGATTAAGAGTGAGGGTATATCTTCCAGCATATACCCACTGCATAAATGGGTCATCAGTTGAACCATCTGTATAATGATAACCTGCAGGCATCCATTCATAGGATAAAAAATATCTTACACCACTGTTTCTTAATATATCTATTACGCTATCCGGCATAACATCGCTAAGACCTCCAGCCTGAACAATATCGAAATTAGATAGCCACACTATCTCAGCACTATCAGGATGACTGGTGCCTGTGGCGAAATCGCCACGTTTAACAGGAATACTGGTAAACAATGTAGAATATATCAGCAGTTTACCCAACATATCCTTACCCTTTTTGACAATAAATTATTCTAAAAAGTTCGGACAAACAAGTTTGAATGGGAAAACAGCTACTTTGCAGTTATTTATCTTATCTTTCTCAGCATATTCTCGGCAGGATGTCCTTTTTTAAATAGTCTATTATCCTTTTTGTGCCTATTTCTGTGTAAAGATAGACTCTCCTGCCTCCTGTAACCCTGCCAATTATTGCAGCGTCTTTGCCAAGAGGGTGAGAATGCATATAATCTAAAATATTCTGTGCCACAGATTCACTGGCTATAATCACAATCTTCCCCTCATTTGCTATGTAAACAGGGTCAATGCCCAGAACTTCCGTTGCCTCCCGAACCCAGCCCCTTACAGGCAGTTTTTCTTCATAAATCTCTATGCCAACTGAATACATATCCGCCACTTCGTTTAAAACCGTGGCAAGCCCTCCCCTTGTGGGGTCCCGCATAAACTTTATGCCGCCGAATCTATCAAGCAACTCAATTGCCAAAAGTCCCACAGGTGCAACATCGCTTTTTGCCTCATCCGTTGCTTTAATCCCGAGCCTTTCAAGCATCACAGATGTGCCATGGTCTCCAATTGTCCCACTGACAATTACAACATCTCCTTCTTTTATTTTCCTATCCCGCCAATCCCTGTGTGCTTCAATAATACCGATGCCTGATGTGTTTATATATATTCCATCGCCTTTTCCCTTTTCAACAACTTTGGTGTCACCTGTCACAATTGTAACATCTGCTTCCTCTGCTGCCTCTCTAATGGACTTTACAATCTTTTCAAAATCTGATAACTTAAATCCTTCCTCAATAATAAAACTCAGACTTAAATAAAGGGGCTTTGCACCCATTACTCCAAGGTCATTGCATGTGCCATCCACCGCAAGTTTACCGATGTCACCACCATTGAAAAATATGGGTGATATAACGAAGGAATCTGTTGTAAAAGCGTACCTGCCCGCAAGGTCAAATACGGCAGTATCGTAAAGTTCTTTTTCTCCCCTCTCTTTCAGATGTTTTAAAATAATCTCCTCAATGAGTTTTTTCGTGGAAAGCCCACCGTTGCCGTGTGAAAGTAAAATTATGTCATCACTCATCCTCATATCCTCCATAAAGATAGTACGCGGCACATGTGCCCTCAGATGAGACCATGCAGGGACCTTTCGGACTTTCGGGTGTACACGCGACTTTAAAAAGCGGACATTCTGGGGGTGTTATAACGCCCCTTAAAACCTCACCGCACCGACACCCTGTGTCAACCGCTGGTTCAACATTCACGGGAAATTTTATCTTCGCATCAAATTCCATGTATTCCTCCTTCAAAGAGAGGCCACTTTCTGGCAAAAGGCCCAGCCCTCTCCATAAAGCATCACCTACTTCAAAGACCTCATACATCATTTTCTGCGCAAGAACATTACCCTCTTCCTCTACGCTCCTTTTATAGGCATTTATGAGTCCTGGCTTTCCTTCAACTACACTCTTTACCAAAAGATAAATGCCATACAGAATATCCAGCGGTTCAAATCCAGATATTACAAAAGGTATTCTGTACTCCTCAAAAATGGGCATCCACCCTTTTCTTCCTATGATAGTTGAGACATGTCCGGGGCCTATAATACCATCTATTTTCACCTCTCCCATATCCAAAAGCGCCTTCATAGCAGGTGGAGTGAGTTTGTTTAAAGAGAAATAGTAAAAGTTTTTCAGGCTTTTCTCTTTTGCAAGTTTTACTGTGTAAGCAAGTGTGGGCACGGTTGTTTCAAAACCTATGCCTATAAGAACATAGTCCTTATTCGGGTTCTTTTCTGCAATATCTATGGATTTAACGGGTGAATAGACAACATGCACCTCATAGCCCTCTGCCCTGAGATTATTAAGACTTCCCGAACTTCCGGGAACATTGACCATATCACCGAATGTAATGATACCGACATTGTATCTTCTTGCCATTTCAATAATGGCGTCAATATCCTCCTCATGAGTGACGCACACAGGACAACCGGGACCAGAAAGCAAATTCACATTGCTATTGAATAGACTCCTTATTCCGTATCTGAAAATCTCATGGGTATGGGTTCCGCAGAACTCCATTAAATTGACGGGCTTTATTGCAATTTCATTTATCTTCTCAGCAAGTTTCTTTATTTCACTTTTCATTTTCAAACTCTGCCACCAGTTTTCTTATCTCAAGTGCATGGTCTTCTTCAAGCACCCTTATGGCAAAACCGGCATGCACAAGGACATAGTCTCCAACCTTTGCCTCTGGTGTAAAAACAATGCTTATTTCCATCTTTGAGTTGCCCATGCTCACAAGGGCAGTTTTATCATCTTTTATTTCCACTATTTTTAAAGGCACTCCAAGACACATATTAACCTCCAATTTCCGTTATATGCAAATTATGTAAGATGTTTTAATTTTAAAGTAATCATGTAGAATTGCAAAATAATACTCACCATCATGAAATTTTGATGAGTCTATACCATGTTCAAAAAACGTATAACACTTATTCCAAACGATCTAAGTCACAGTTAATGGGGTCATTAAACCTGATGGGGTGTTTTTTGTAAATGAACACAAAGTAATCGTGCATCGTGTCTATTTCATCGGGTTTTCCCAGAGTGTTGATAAACCTTTTATAAAAATCGTTACAGTCATCGTTTGCACTACTGCAAAGGGCAAAACTGAATTGCTCCATTCTATACCAGATGGAATTAGAAAGAAAGTCATCAGGTTTTATTCTTTGCTTGCCACATGCTTTAACACTCCTCACCTTTATTTTTCCATCTGAAAGTACCGTTAAAATATAGCTATCCCAGTAAGGTGCAATTCCAGTTGTAAGATGTTTATCTTCTAAAAATCTTAGCAATGCCTTTTCCCTTCCATATTTCCATGGAGGAGCAAAGAAATAGAATGCCGTTTCAAACATGAAAATCAAATTAAAAACCAGCAGTGGTATTTTAATCCTTCGTTTTTCAACAGGCCTTATTAAAGAGAGTGCAATTAATATACTTACAGGAAAAATAACAAAAAATCTTGCACTCAATATATTTTTCGGTGAGCCCGATAAAATAAAAGCCAAAGTTAACATAAGAAATGAAATTATACTAAGTGGCAAAATAGAAAAAGATGCCTTTTCCTTTACGTATCTATTCTTTAACTGAGCAATTATATTGTAAAAAATGTATGAAATGAAGGCTATTCTGCTCAGCGAAAACAGGAATCGCAATGTTACAGGTACGTATACCGGTATATTATAATGTAAAACGTCCAGGTAAATGTCAACATGAACATTAAGCGTATCAAGCAAAGAAACTACATAAAGTATTATGCTTTTTAGAGCATATTTTACATCTCCAAACTTATGTGATATTGGAAGAGTTTTAAAACCACCTGAAACTTCTATAACCTTTAAAAGTTTTTTTGATACCAGAATAGCCATTATCATGATAATGAGTATTATAATATATTTAAATCTTCCTCTATATTTGTGTTTATGTCTAACAAAACTATAAAATGAATACAAAATTACAGGATAGTTTACAAAAAAAAGTGTTAGCGGATCACCCAAATTTATCCAAATAGTAATAATAAAGGAGAAAAATAATAAAATCTTACTCTGAATACCTTCCTCAAACAGTGTAGAGATTATATACAATGTGATAAGAGAAATTGCAAGTGAAAGTATATGAGATGGAGAATACAATAAGACCCTTAAAAATCTGCTAGAGGAAAAACCAATCAATGAGTAAAAATACATAAGCGACAAAAAATAATTATTTGTGTAACGAAAGGATAATAATATAACTATCATACTGAAAAAATAAAAAATAAAGGCTGGTACCAAATCAATTGCAGTTCTCCATGGGACCCTGAATTTCAAAAAGATTATATAGGGAATAATGTCAAGAGTATAAAAATTATCACCAGGGAGAATCCATCCAGATAGGAGAATATTTCCATCAACTATATCCTGAGCTTCAAGCACAACAACGGCATTGTCTGAGTCTTTCGGGAAAGACCGACTAATTCTGTAATACACAATTGTGGTAAATATAAACTGAAGCACAAAGAGTATAAGTATGTAAGTTTTTCTTTTGCTTAACATTTTGTGTTACTACTCCACTACGTTTTTTTTTGTTCAATGCAAATCCTGATGAAGAAACCCTTAAAAAATAAATGCCGGGCTTTATGTTTGATATATGTGCCTCTTTGAAAACTTCACCTGTTTTAACCAATCTTCCGATAGGTGTGTAGAGATAGAAAACAGCACCTTCATTTTCCTTCCATCTCAAGTAAATTTTTCCCTTTGAGAGTGTTGAAACCAGAAGAGGGTTCTCAGGCTCTGTGGAATTATCCTCATGGACTTCATCCACCGGTTCGTACTTAAGAGTGAGCATATTGTTGTTGTTCAACAAATAAAGCGTGGCAGTAATGTATATATTTCCCATGTCATCAACAAAAATACCCCTTCCGTCTATGCCGTCTTCAACATCCATGGTATCAGCCCATACAACATTGCCATCCGGGTCGTATTTCATAGTTAGGCAATCCGCATCATTGTCAAAAGAGTAAACGCTTCCTGTAACATAAATATATCCGTTATTGTCCACAAAAATATCCTTACCCATATCCTGATACCTCACCCCAACAGTATCCGCCCAGACCAAATTTCCGTAAGGATCATATTTTAAGGTTAAATAGCCTTTGTCATTACCAATTGCTATGGAACCCGTAAGATAGGCATTTCCTTCTCTATCAACGGCAATATCAAGTACATAATCGATGCCGGGTCCTCCAAAGGTATCCACCCACACAACATTGCCAAGAGAATCATATTTAACCGTAACATAGTCATAGTTAGGTCCATAACTCATATAGCAATAGCCTGTAACATAGACATTACCCGATGAATCAACGCTAATTCCTGTAGCCATATCATACTGTGTTATATTAAAGGTATCCATCCAGACAACATCTCCTGAAGAAGTAAATTTCACGGTTAGATAATCTTCAACATTCTCTATGTAAGTATAGCCCGTGGCATACACATTGTTATAATCATCAACCGTAACATCATAGGCTGCATCGCCTGAGCCGTTATCAATGCTTCTTATCCATACCTGATTACCCAGCGAATCCATTTTTATAAGGGTGAAATTAGCAGTGCCACCGTCGTTTACCCGTCCCGCAATGTAAATGAAACCCTCTTTATCTGCTGCAATGCCGTAAAAATAGTCCTCATTTCCGAAATCTATGGTATCAACCCACATAAGATTTCCCCTAAAATCGTACTCTGCAAGAAGTCCATCCAGATTATCGCCATTGTCCACTGAGCCGAGCACATAAATACCGTTTTCCGTCACCACTATATCTTCGGCATTGTTATTACGCGGAACAATAAGTGTATCAGTCCATGAAACGGCATAACTGTCTGCTGATAGAGGACTGAAAGAAACTGCAATAAAAAAGATTATAAGGAAAATATTTCTCATCTTCCCCTCCTTGTTATTGAAATTATAGAAAATTATTCCCGATTGGTCAAATAAAACCTATTTATAAGTTATGAGAGTTGACATGGGGACATGTAGACTGTTTTTCCACTAATGAACTGTATAAAGGAAACCGTTTTACAGGTAAACCCCTTAAATTTACAGGTTCGCTTCAATACTTTGCCATCACCAGTTGACCAAGAGACACTCCACCATCGTTTGGCGGAACATTTTTATGTAAGAGTATAGCAAAGTCATGCTCTTTGAATTTTTCCATTAAAAGGTGCAGTAACAGCCTGTTTTGAAAAACTCCACCTGAAAAGCCAAGGGTGTTTATATATGTCTTTTCTCTAAGCATACACGCTGTGTCATGGATTATTTTTACAATGGTATTATGGAACCTTCTGGATATAAATGCCCTATCCATGCCCCTGTTCATATCATTGAATATCGCCTCTATCATGGGCCTTATTCTTATCTCATCATCCTTTAACACGAACGGATATACCTTTTCTGTATCACTTTCCATTGCGAGCATTTCAAGGTATATGGCTGCCTGTGCCTCATAGGTGATTTTATCCATTATTCCAAGAATACCCGCCACAAGGTCAAAAATTCTGCCCAGAGAAGATGTGTAAAAGACCTTTTTAGCCTTCACCATCTTCTCTATAGCCTCAATTTCAAAGGGAGTGAACCTGTGCTCTATTTTTTTTGCAAGATGAGGCATGAACTCAAAGAAATAGGAAAGGGCAATTCTTCCCGGGTGCTGTATAGCACTGTCTCCACCTGCTATGGGAAAGTATTCAAAATGAAATACCCTGTCAAGGCCATTTATGTCACCTGTAAAAACCTCTCCTCCCCATACTTTCCCATCGTCTCCATACCCCGTTCCGTCAAAGGAAAAACCTATTATATCGCCTGTATAGCCATTGTCCAGCATGAGGCTGAATATATGGGCCCTGTGGTGCTGAATTTCAATCACTTCAACATAGGTCTTCAGGTTTTCTGCAATCTGAGAGGTCATATACGCAGGGTGCATATCGGATATTACAACCTCAGGCTCAATTTTGAAAAGTTTTATATACTCGTTTATGGTCTCTTCAAAAACATCAAGGGTTTCCTTATTTTTTAAATCACCTATATGGGGTGATGGGATCGCTATATCGTCCTTTGCCAGGGTGAATGTATTTTTGAGTTCAGGTCCGAGTGCAAGTGCTGGCCTTACCTTTATAGGAAGTTTTACGGGGTCAGGGGCATAACCCCTTGACCTTCTTATAATTTGAAATACACCATTTTCAACAAACACAACACTGTCATCCACCCTGTGCTTTATATCCCTGTCGTGCATCACATAAAAATCCACAATATGACCCAGATTCTTTTTTGCATCCTCATTGTCCTTTATTATGGGCTCATCAGAGATATTTGCGCTTGTCATGACAATGGGAAAGTCAATGTAATCAAACATAAGGTAATGATACGGAGTATAGGGAAGCATTACTCCAAGATATTTATTCTGCGGTGCAACATTTTCCACAATGTCTTTTAATTCCTTTATTTTAAGAAGCACTATGGGACTCTGCGGTGATTTAAGGATGCGCTCTTCTTTCTCTGAAACATAACAGTATCTTCTTACCATATCCATATCCTTCATCATAAGTGCAAAAGGCTTATGTGGTCTTTTTTTTCGCTCTCTTAACTGCGATACCACCTCTTTATCTGTTGCATCACAGGCTATATGAAACCCTCCAAGTCCTTTTATTGCAAGTATTTTACCGTTTTTCAAAAGTTCCGAAATCTCTTTGAATATATCCTTAGTCTCAAGACCATCTATCCAGAGTGAAGGTCCGCAGTCAAAACATGAATTGGGCTGGGCATGAAACCTCCTTGACAATGGATTATGGTACTCTTCCTCACAGAGTTTACACATCTTAAACTTTTTCATTGTGGTTTTAGGCCGGTCATAAGGAATATCCTCAATTATGGTGTACCTCGGCCCACAATTGGTGCAGTTTATAAATGGATAGCGGTATCTTCTATCCTTCGGGTCTCTCATTTCCAGAAGACAGTCTTCACACACGGCTATATCAGGGGATATGAAAACAAATCCCTCTTCCTTTCGGCTCTTCTTTATGGTGAAATCACTGTATGGTTCACTTTTTACATACTCTTTTTCTATTCTGTCTATTACCGAAAGGGGTGGGGCTTCGTGGAAAAGGTCTTCTATGAATTTTTCAATTGAAGAGGTATCGCCCTGAATGAGAATTTCAACACCTTTAGAGGAATTAAGAACATACCCTTTTAAATCTAAAGATACTGCAAGGCGATATACAAAGGGCCTGAATCCAACCCCCTGTACACGGCCAAAGACCCGTAGTTTCACTGACTCAACCTTCACACAATAAATTTTAATGCCTTCCTTCAGCCTCTCAAAAGTTCTGCTAACTTTTTAACCCCCTCCTTAACTTCAGGCGAAAGATACCGACCGAAATCGGTATCTTTCGCCTGAATGCCCCAGACTTCAATTTCACCGCAGTACTCTTTAATTAGTTCTATAAAAAGTGATATGGGTATGGTGTGTGTTGATATGGTGTGCCTATCAATTTCAGAAGGCGATATTTTTCTGAAGTCACCCGGCTTGCCCAGAAAATCAGCAGCATCAACAATAATGAGTTTTTGCGGCCTGAGTTTTTTTATTTCATCAATGTAATTTTCAGGGTTTGCCTCGCAGTAAAATACAGTGTATTTATCCTCAAGGAGTTTTGCAACCTCAATTCCCGCCCCGTCATCACCGCGATAAGGATTTCCCACAGCACATACCACAACCATATTCTACTTCCTTATTACCTTTACAAGATGAACACTACAACTGATACAGGGGTCATAGGCCCTTACTATCATCTCAAGGGGAAGTTCAAGGTCTTCTGCCCCCTGCTTTATGAGGTTCTCAACTGCATTTCTCATATATAGTTCCGCAGCATCAAGGTTCTGGGTTGTGGGTATCACATAGTCTGCATACTTTACTCTACCGTCTTCTACCTCTGTGTGGTGTATCAAAAGACCACGCGGTGCCTCAACAATACCGGTTCCCTTACCGCTATCTCTTCCTTCTACAGCATCTTCCCACGGCGTTTTCTTAATTTCATCAACTATTTCAGGGATATGCTCAAGACAGAATAAAAGCTCAATGGCCTGTGCCACATTGTTGTAATGCGGGTTTTTGTGCCATCTTTCATTGTAGTATTTTTTAAACCACTTTAGAGCCTCACCATCCAGTCTGTCCTGCATAATAAGCATTCTTGCCTGTGCACCGACAGAGTATGGCCTTCCTTTATAACGACACCTTTTTGCAAAGGAATGTGGAACAACCCTTTCATTGGTAAGGGTCTTGTATTCATCACCAGGCAGTTCCGTGCCATCTGAAATCTTTATGGTGTCCGCCCTGAAATCATAGGAACCGTCTTCGGGCCATACCGAAGCAAAGGTCATCTCCTCTTCCATGTAATCGGGTATATCAAGTTTCTCCCATACGGCAAGACCTCTCTCTATCTCAATAATAAGTTCCTTGGCCCTCTTTTTAATCCAGTCAAGTTCTTCATCAGTGGGTATCCTTCCTATGCCACCAACCGTCAGATTTTCACCGTGTACCCTTCTCCCTGCCACTATTTCCATCACCTTATTGCCGTATTTTTTGAGTTCAAGAGCACCTGTCACCTCCTGCGGGAACTTCTTTACCATACTTATGGCATCGGGATAGCCGAGATAATCGGGTAATGCAAGGAGATAGTAGTGAAGAGAGTGGCTCTCAATCATTTCACCAAAGTGTGCGAGTTTTCTTAATAACTGTAGTTTCTTTCCTATCTTAATGTCAAGTGCTCTTTCCTGTGCCCTTATCTCAGCAAGCCTGTGGGATAAAAAGCAAATCGCACATATACGGCTTGAAATGGACACAGACTCCTCTGGTGTTTTCCCGATTACCAGTTGTTCAAAGAGTCTCGGCCCCTCCAAAATGTCAAACCTTACCTCTTTAACTTCATTGTTTTCAATTGTGACGGTTATTCCACCATGTCCCTCTACCCTTGCAATGGGCTCAACATTTATTTTCCTATCCATTGCAACCTCCCTTAACAGATTCTATATACTTTGCAAGTTTTTCTCCCCTTTCCGTACCGCCAAATATAGAAAATCTCTTTATAACAGCATCAAGAGTATAACCCTTGCTTTCCAAAAGTGCAATACCTGCAGCAAAGTTTTCTTCTTCAATGGGTCCCCAGCATCCTATACATCCTATGTTGTGAGAGGGGCATATAGCACCACATCCGGAATTTGTAATTGGGCCAAGACACATTTCACCTTTAAGCAGGAGACATTCATTCTCTTTCCATTTACACTCTGCACACACAGGATAATCGGGATTCTTTGGAATGACCCCCTGAGCAAGGAGGCCAGCCATCTTCAAAAACGGCTCTTTCTCAATTGGGCATCCGGGTAATACAGCATCCACTTTCACATAGGCAGAAAGCGGCCTGGGTTCAAGTGGAGGAGAAATGGTAACAGCATCTTCTTTGCCATAAACCTTTTTATACCTCTCCATCCACGCTTCGCACCCCATATACATGGACTGAACCCCGCCAAATACGGCGCAGTGGCCGATAGCAACGAGGATTCTGCTTTTTTCTCTTACCTTCTTGAGTTCTTCAAGGTCTTTTTCCGTTGATACAGAGCCCTCCACAAAGGCCACATCTAATGGCACACTCTCATCCTTTGCCCTTGAGGCCATAACAAAGGACTTAACCTCAAAAATGTCAAATATCTTTAAGAGTTCATCCTCGCAGTTTAAAATGTTTAACTGGTCCCCTGCACAACCTGTGAGACCATAAATTCCAATTTTTGGCTTTCCCATACCCAACCTCCTTAAATTAAGTTCCTTATTGTCTTCACATCCCACAGGGTAAACACAGGCCCATCAATACAGGTGTATTTATGCCCGACAACACACTGTCCGCACTTACCCATTCCGCACTTCATTTTCCTCTCCAAGGTCATATAAATATTTTCTTCATGAATACCCAGCTTCATAAATTCCTGCACCACAAACTTGTACATTACTGGAGGTCCACAGACAACAGCAACCGTGTTTTCAACATCAATGTCCTTCACATACTTAAAGAGCGTGGTAACAACGCCAATATCATAAGGCCATTCTCCTGTCGGATCACTATCAACAGTAAGATAACAGTCAAAATCCTGCCTTTCCTTCATGCCGAAAAACTCGTCCTTAAATAGCATCTCATCAGGATTTTTGGCACCATAAAGATAGTAAATCTTACCAAATCTCTCCCTGTAATCAAGAGCATAGAGAAGAACCGAGCGCAAAGGTGCAGCACCAAGACCACCTGCTACAAAGAGAAGGTCTTTACCACGCATTTTTTCCACAGGGAACCCGTTGCCAAAGGGGCCTCTGAGCCATACAAAGTCATTCTCGCGGAGTTCAAAGAGTTTTCCGGTAAGCCTTCCAACCTTTCTTATACAGAATTCAAAGATACCCGGCCTCGTAGGGGTTGAAGTAATGGAAAAAGGTGCCTCACCGACATTTGGGATTGAGAGCATCATAAACTGGCCGGGTTTATATTTGGTTGTCCACTCCATTACCTTTTCATGATTACAGAGCCTTACCTGAAAGAACCTCACATCATTTGTAAGGTCATATTTTCTTATAATCCTTGCCCTTTCGGGAACATAAGGGTTTTCCTCTTCATGCACTTCACATTTCAAAATATCAACTCTTTCTTTCATAACTGCTTTACCTCCGTTTTTGCCCAGAAGGCATCGTTCTTTTCACCTGTAAGAGCCCTTACAACAGAAAGCACATTAATACCAACAGGACACGAAACAACACATCTTCCGCAACCCACACAGGCAGGCTCTCCATACTCACTCATAAAACCAACCAGTTTATGCGTATACCATAGCCTGAGCCTTTCAGCCCTCGCTTCTCTGAAATTATGACCGCCTGCCACCATGGAATACTCTCTGAAAAAGCATGAATACCATTTTCTCTTTCTGTTTAACTCATCATTCCTTATATCGTATTCATCCTCAACATCAAAACATGTGCAGGAAGGGCAAACCATTGTGCATGTACCACAACTCAAGCACGCAGCCCCCATCTTATCCCATATATCAGAATCGTAACTTGCACTCACAATCTCGGGAAGCCCTGTAAATGAAAGGTCAACCTTAAACATTTTCTCTCTTTTCTTCCGCCACTCTATATACTCTTTGATGTCATTCTGAGTAATGTCTTCCACCATATCTTTCCTTTTGGCAAGTACTTCATCACCTCGTGGTGAGCCCACCCATACAAGGAATTTATCATCAAGTTCAGTGAAAAACAGGTCAAACCCTTCCTCAATGGTTGAAGTGTCCGTGAGATTACAGAAACAGTTATCATCAGGGAGACAGGAAAGACCGATAATCAAAGTAGCCTCTCTGTTGCTCGTATAATACGGGTCTTCATATATTCTCGTGTAAAACTCGTGGTAAATATTCAAAGCATGCAGGTCACAGGGATGAAGGCCGAAAATCACCCTCTTTTTACATTCTCTATTATCCGTCCATGCACCGTTTTTAAACTTCAGTATGGTTGCCACCTTTGGAAGGAAAAACTTTTTTGCCGGTATTAAGGTGCGAATGGCCGAAAGGTCAAACTTTTCGGGGTCCTCATGAGCATAAACGAAACTATTTCCCTTCTTCACAGGCCCCCATACCTCTCCAAACTCTTCAAGGCTCCTCAAGAAGGGCACCAGATTGCCCTTCTCCATTTTAAATACCCTCATAGCACCTCCTTATTGTTTCCAATTTTTAGAAATATGCATAAATGCCACAAAAAATTTTTGACTTCAACTACTTTCATGAATCCTTCTCCATATTCCTGCGATATCTTTGAACACATCTTTTTTCAAAAAACCATCCTTTTCCCCGTAGTTTTCTTCAATATCAGGGTAAAAACCCACCTTCCCAATATAGGGCACATTCAGATTTTTGCATTCTCTTTCAATAAAATCACCTTCTGACATTTTCATATTCTCAACAAGCCCCAACAATGGTAAACCCTGTTCTTTAATGTAAAATAGAAGCTTCTTTACGCTCTCCATTGAAATGCGGCTCTCATTGGTAACCACAACAAATTTAGGAGTTAAAAGTTCAGAAACATCCAGCAGTATATCACCAAGTCCCGGTGGCATATCAATTATAAGATAATCAAGATTGGGCCAGTTGGTTATTGTCATAATCTCAAGTGCAGCATCGTTTAATCCCTTTCCCCTGACAACAAGAGGTTTATTCTCCGAGTAAAACACAGAGGACATAAAGTAAACACCTGATACCTTCGGAGGCACAACGCCATTTTTCTCTTCGGGATACTTTCCTATATCCGCGCCAAGTATCAGATGACAGGAAGGTCCATAAAGATCAAGGTCTAAAAGCCCAACTTTAAAGCCTTCATTTGCAAGATACATTGCAGAAAAAGCCGACAGGGTGCTTTTGCCGACTCCACCCTTACCACTGGAAAAAGCGATTATTTTTCCAATATCTCTGTACTTAGTTTTCACATATACGGTTCGCGGATCAATGTGTCTTTCTGATTTCTTCAATGAACACCCCCCTGCCTTTTATGGCATCAAAATCCACACTATTACACACAGGACAGTGTATATAAATGTGTACGGTTTCCGGTATGAAATGGATATTTTCCTTTTCCTCATCAGTAAGTTTATCCACACTATCTCTATAAAGCCATTCGTGGCCACAGTTATTGCACTTTAACACAGCAGGTATAATTTCATATGTGAATTTTACATTCTTCAAGGGCGTATTAAGTTTTATATCATCAACAGCCTCTTTGAATATGTCCTCTGCTATATCCTGCAACTCACCTATACCCACCACAACTTCAATGATGGTCGCAATATCGTCACCTTCCTCAATATTGAGGATTGTATCTATAACCGATTTTGCTAAAGCCCATTCATGCATATGTCAATATGATAATCTAATCAATACGGAATGTCAAGAACTCACAAGGTATAGTTTAGCCTCTTGAAATATGTTTCATAGTTAAGTGTATGTTGTGCAGGGAGAAAAGTGACTATATATATGCTGTTTTTACTAATTTTGCGAATTTTACACCGCTTAAGCCACCTATTTTTATGGCGGTTGTTTCTATTTCTTCGGGTTTGCCCTTTATGATAATCGTTTCAAGACAACTGTCATGGTCAAGATGAACATGGGTTGTGCACAAAATATGGGCAAACTCTGAATGCTGAACCTCAAGCATCTTTTCGGTAAGTCCGTGTTTGTGGTGGTCGTATATGATAACAAGAACTCCAATGACTTCCTCACCCTTTTCCCATTTTTCCTCCACTATCAACTCCCTTATCATGTCTCTTACGAACTCTGAACGGGAGGTGTAGCCTCTTTTGAGCGTTTTTTCATCAAGTTTATTAAGCAGGTTTTCAGGTAATGATACGCAAAAACGCACTATCTTACTATCTTTTTTCATAAGCCTTCTCCCTGTTACACTCTATTTCTTCCGGTTCAAAAAAACTATAATTTTCTACGACATTACTCTTTAAAAGTTCACTGTAAGTGCCATCAAAAACAACCCTGTGCTCCTTTGAAATTACAATGAACCTCCTGCCAAAATGTTTTGCTATATGTATATCATGCATTGCCACCAAAGTGGTAAAACTGCCCTCTTTTATTATGCCACACAGTTTTTTCGTGCTTTTTATATCAAGATAGGCTGTGGGTTCATCTAAAAGTAACAGAGCAGGTTCAAGTACCAGAATAGAAGCGAGAGCCACCTTTGCCTTTTCCCCACCGCTTAGAAGATAAACAGGCCTTTTAAGTAAACCTGTGATACCAAGCAAATCCGATATTCTTTTGACTCTTTCCTCCACATTATACATACCAAATAACAGAGGCCCAAAGGCTATTTCTTCATATACAGATGGATTAAAAAGCATTATGTCGGGCTCCTGAAACATTATTTGAACGCTTTTTCTGAATGTTTTCTCAAATTCTTTATCTTTTAACTTTCGGGCATTTATATGAACGCCATTATAAAGATATTTACCTTTTTTCGGAAAAATAAGACCTGCAATTATTTTAAGAAGAGTGCTCTTCCCGCTGCCATTGGGGCCCAAAAGAACAATCTTTTCTCCTTCTTTTATCGTAATATTTATATCCTTTAGCGCCGGTGTTTTGCCAAAATAAAAATCAATATCTAAAAGTTCAATCATACAGGAAAAACCCCCTTGATTTCATTGCCATTGCCGTATTTTCTGCCCTTCTCAAGGCCTTTTTGAAAAAATACTCAGTCATTTTTGCAAAGAATAACAGCCTTTCTTTATATGAACCTGATTTTACCATGCGGCTTCTCATAACCATATTAAATTCTGAATGCACCTTTAAAAAGAGCTGTATCTGTGAATAGGTTAGTGTGAACATATAAGACAGGGTCTTTGAAAAGGAAAATGCACGAACGGGGTTGGCAAAATCCCTGAAAAACAGGACTGAAAAAACCATGTCAAAGAGCCTGAGATTGAAGAGCAATATATATCTATATGGATTTTCTCCTGTGAAAAGTGAATGTAGATAAAAAGCAATACTCAACACAAAGGAAAAGGCAATAACCCTTTTAATGGTTAAAATCAATCCATTAACTTCTCCACCTTTAACCAGAAACAAAAGTATAATAAGGAAAAGATACAGAGCAAGAAAAACAGTATTATTAACAAATGACAAAAGCAAGATTTCAAAGAACAGTATCAATAACATTAACCTGTCTTTATTCATTATGCAGTCTCTTTTTGACAAATGTATATATCAACAGAGTAAGCAGTCCCTCTCCAATACCGACAAAGATGTGCGGTACAAGCAGTACGGGTATGGTGGTTTTTAGTCCAAATGGAAAGTAAAGCGGCTGACCATCCTGACTGTGTGCGATGACTGGCTGAATACCAAGCGAAAGTGCGATAAAAAATGCAGCCACAATAATGGCAAAAAATCCTGCTATAAACAGAGCCGGTTTTTCACCTGTTATCTTCTTCATCAACAAATAAGTATAATACGCTGTAAAAGAACCGAAAAAACCAATACACAGAGCGTTTACAGAAAAAGATGTTATCCCCCCGACACCCATGAAAATAGCCTGCACCAGAAGTACAATTGAAATTGAAACAAAACCTGTCCATGGTCCGAATATAATGGCAAGCGGAGCCACGCCCACGCCATGAACAGAGGTCCCGCCGGGCAGCGGGACCTGAAGAAACATAAGCACAAATGACAGTGCTGATAGAGATGCTATGTAGGGTAGTGTTTTCTCATCTATCTTTCTCTGTATTTTTTTAAAGCCGTATACCACTAAGCCCGCATTTACGATGTGGAGGGGAATGTACATTTTAGGTGAAATCATGCCATCCGGTATGTGCATTCTTCCTCCTTATATGATTGATGAAACGGTAATAATTATTCTTCTGTCCTCTTTGCCCTCTCCACCCTGCTGTTCTTCATCTTCGTTTAAGTCTGTCCACACAGGCCTTTTAACTCCAATACCTAAAGACATGGCTTTATAGTAGAGCCTGAAGGATAACGTGCCGTAAAGCATTTTACCACCTGAGCCCGCACATGCCACCCCATCATCAATATCTCTTTTGTTCTCTTGATAACCGCTCTCTACAGAAAAGTCAAGCCTCAGTTTCCTGGAGGGGACTTTAAGAAGACGAAATGTTAACGCCGTATTCACTCTTAACTCATCTCCGAATTTATACTTTTTATTGCTCCCGTCGGGATTTTTGAAGTCATAGGTGTGCTCAAAAAACTTTATATAATTGGATTCCATTGTATATGTAAGAATGGGAAAAGATACAAACTGTTTTGTGGCAGAAACACCAAAAGACACACTTGGTTTACCGAATCCAGTTGCCATATCAGGTTTAAATTCTCCCTGCAGGTCTCTTGCCCTGTCGTAAACATCAGGATTCCCTGTTGGAATTGAGAAACCTGAATACAATGTAAAATGCCAGTCCATCATGTCATCAAGACTCTCCTTTCTGGGAACCAATTTCAGGCCTTTATCATACTTAAAGCCAAATACAAGCATACAGGATATATCAGAAAAGGCGGAATTTGTGTACATATATGTACCCTGATTTATATTCTGAGGGTCAATGGCTTTTACTTCCTTTTTAACATAGAAGGGGAAAAAGGCATAGACTGAAAAATACGGCAAAAGTCCGTAACCTGCGCCATACATAAAAAAGTAATATGAATCCTTCTGATCAGGGAAGGTATCAAAGGAAAACTTTTTCCATTTAACATAATCAAGTTTTGAATAAAGTAGCATACTACCTGCAGGAAGCATGGCAGAACTTGAAGTTTCCAGTGGTGCTCCCGGGCCTTCAAGCCCTGCTGCTCCCAGCGATGCCACTCCATGATGAGCATACAGCGTTTTACCTGTGAGGAGTACTGCGACAAGCAGTATCCATCCCTTTTTCATTATTCTGCCTCCTTTTTTGTTTGTTTTATGGATTTTTTTGATAAAAGCAAAAATACCACAAAAATTACAAAAAGCCCCATGATGAACCTTATTATATTGAATACCATGGTATTACCCTTTTCATGGGTTACAAGATTTTTGCCCACTTTAACGGTAACCTCCGCTCCGTGGCCTGTCTCAGACTGAGTTTTAACCACCCATAAACCCTCTGTATCTGGCAAAAACACCACCCTGCCCAGAGCGTCAGTTCTTCCCAATGCAAATGGTATTTTATTATTGTCAGGCCGAAAAACCTTATAACTCTCATAGGAAAACTTTGAGCCGTCGGCAAAATAAAATTCAACAACCACAGCACTGCTTTTTGTTTCTATTTTATGAAGAAGTTCATGGCTCAAAAGAATAAAAACAAGAAGGTGCATCTACTTTACCTCCCAGTTAAGGGCGGTTGTGTGGATAATCTCGTCGGTCTTTTTCCCATCTCCCTTTTCCTTATAGGTTGCCTGAATAAGTTGGAGCCCCTTCTTCATTATCCTTATATTCACCTTGCCTTCTTCATCTGTTGTGCCCCTTGGCTTTCCATCATAGGCCACAACAACATCCCTTATGGGTTTTCCCTTAAATGTCACCAGAAATGTTACCTTGTCACCTTTTTTAACCCTGTTTATATCAAAAAGAGGAGTGATTTCAAGATACTCTGTTAAAGGCTTTGCGAGGCTTTTGTTCCAGGTGTTCATGTATTTTACATACTCATACGATAGCCACGATTTTATAGGCATATCCACACTGTCTTTAGGCAGGTTCTTCTCACCTTCTACAGTTTTTGTCCAGTAACCTGTTGAGAAAACAACGAAGACAACCGCAGGTCCTTTTGAGATTTTGAGTGGATACTCTTTTTCGTAATTTACATTAACCCTATTGCCGCTTTTGTCAAACCCCATCACCTCTTTTATAAACTCTGCCTTATACTTAAGTGTCTTTTTACCCTTATGTGCATGGCCAAGATGCCCGTAATGCAATGTATATACCCCTCCTTCATGGGGGCATATCCACAAATCATGCGCATATAGCGCTGCTGCATATAGCATTATGAGTATTACTGCCCTCTTCATTTTAATCCTCCTGTATTACTTTTTTGAAATCCGTAATATTATAATGTCAAATTGCTGGTTTTGCAATATGCTTTATTATATGTATGCAATAATTAGCATAAATGTAAGATATTCCTCCACCATAGCCTATACAGTATGGTGAAAACACATACATACTGTCCAGATGGGAAAAGTATGCCTTAAAGCGCGCTAATCCCGTAAACGAGCCATGTTGTTTTTAGTCAGCCTTTTTGTATACATTATACTATAAAGATGGCAAAAGGGCATGTTGAAAAATTATTTAAGCCTCCTGAAAAGGTTCTTTTAAAACTTGCAATTCCTGTTATATTAGCCAATGGGTTTCAAACTCTATACAACTTTATGGACGCATTCTGGGTTTCTATTCTCAAAAACTCCCGGTACGCTCTGTCAGGTATTGGCCTTGCAATGCCATTTGCCTTTGCCCTTATAGCCATTTCAAACGGTATAGGAGTGGGGACAAACTCCCTTCTTTCAAGAAAAATTGGGGCACGGGATAAAAAAACAGCGGACAGAGGAGCAACTGTTGGCTTTACCCTGAGTATTTTAGTTGGACTTTTTCTTGGACTTTTACTCTTTGTTCTTTCATCATGGATATTTAATTCTATATCCGGAGGACCTGCCGCTCAGAATGCCATAAGATACGCAAACATCATTTTCATTGGAGCACCCTTTTTATTTATATCCAACCTTCTTGCATCAATTTTAAGGGCCGAGGGTGATATGAAAAGAAGCATGCTTGCCCTTGCCACAGGTTCTGTTCTAAATATAGTTCTGGACCCTGTGTTGATTTTCGGTCTCGGTATGGGAATAAAAGGTGCAGCGCTCGCCACCATTATATCAAGGGCACTTACAATACTTCCTCTTTCATTCTGGATTTTCAAGGAAAAAAGTTCCTATATACGGCCCTGCATAAAAAAAATGAACCTCAATTTGAAACTGTCTTTTGAGATTCTGAAGGTGGGAATACCTGCCTCTTTATCGCTCCTTTTTATGTCACTTGGGGTATTTCTGTTCAACACACTCATACAGAAGGTCTATGGCCCAGAAGGCGTTGCAGTATATATAACCGGAAATCGTATAAGTTCCATTGCCGTTCTGCCGGCACTTGGCATTCAGGCGGCTGTTATCACACTTACCGGCGCATGGTTTGGGGCCAAAAGAGTGGATATGGTTAAAAGAACCGTTCTTCATGCGTATAAAGCAGGCGTTTTAATGGAATTTCTGATAGGTGTGGTTATTTTCTTTTTCTCAAAGCAAATAGGCAGTATTTTCGTCCACAATGTCTCAATGAAAGCCCTACTACCTGAAATTTCCCGCTATTTAAAGATAGCGGCCTTAGGTTATCCCTTTATGCCCATCTCAATGTTCTCAGCAGGCACTTTTAACGGAACGGGAAAATCCGTTTATGCCCTTTTGCTTACGCTTTTCAGGGTCATAATTATTGCATACACCGCTGCCGTAATATATTCCGTATTTTTAAATTTAGGTCTTTTAGGTATATGGCTTGGGATGTTCACAGGAACAGTGGTTGCATCTCTATTCGGTGTTTTCCTCCTTAAAATCAAACATATACTTTGAGCACAGATTCGGTGCACGGGATAACTTAAATGCCCACTTTTTGTGCACTTACTCATGGTTTTTGTGGCATAAATATTGTATTATAAAGATAAAAAGGAGGGATATATGCGCAAGTATATTATTGCAATAATGCTCATGATAGCATCACTATCTGCACAGGAAGGCAGAATAAGTGTGAAAACCGATAAGGGCACATTCTCAGTGCGTATAAGCGGGAATAACGGCGATATATCTGCAACAATGCTATCTGTCCCGGAGAATGTGCATAAAAGACTGATAAAGGACATACGAACACTGAGAAACGAATACATATCAAAACTTTACTCACGCAGGGACAGAAGACAAGCAATGGCTGTACTTGATGAAATGGAAGACCTCATAAACCTTCTTTACAGAATAGGATTCTCAGCAGAGGTAAACATAGATGACAATACGGAAATGGACGACGAAAGTAGCGAAGAGGTGATGTCGCCATCAAGGTTCAATGAACTATTATCCCAACTTGGAGACGAGAGTTTTTCCGATGATAAACTTGAAATTCTGAGAAGCGCAGTGAAAAACAATTACTTCACAATAGACCAGTTATGCCGGATAATGGATGAATTTTCTATGGATGATGATAAAGTCAAAGCAGAAAGAATAATCTATCCACATGTTGTTGATACTGAAAACGCCCACAAACTCCTTTCAAAAGTAACCTTTGACGATGCAAAGAAAGAGATAAGACGGATAATAGAGGAAAATAACTGACCTTATGCCCTCTGGCAGCTTTGCTGCCAGGGGGCTATAAAATTCATAATAGGCATTTATTCTTAACGATCTAAGATTATCATTGGACCTATACCATGCAGGAGCAAAATCTTTTTGAATTAAGGATTGTGAGAGACACAATAGATTACATTCTAACCTTCATTATATGAATATGATTAAGTATTTAAATTAACATGTAACACAATGAATTTACTACTTCGTCTATAATTTAAATAATAAAACTTCTTGACAAAACATCCCCCCCCCCCTGTATAATATTAGCAGCTTTAAATGCGAAAAGGGGGGTAAAATGAGAAACGAAAGTAGAAACTCGTACAAATTATCTAACTACAATGAACTTATTGATCTTGGATAACGACATTTCCTCATCAATCTTTTGACTGGAAACATCATTGAGCTAGATGAACAATACTATTCAAAACTATCGGCAATTATTAAATCTGAAGCATCTATAGAGAAAATGTTTAAAGATGAAGATTTGGAGTTTTTGACAAGAAGGGGGTTTATAGTAAAAAGTGAAGTTAATGAACTTGATATTTTGAAAATCTGGTGGAAAAAAGGATTCTCTCAAAATGTCTTGACTTTAACGCTGGAACCAACTCTAAGATGTAATTTTGCCTGTACCTATTGTTTTGAAGACACTACGAACGGTACAACCATGGGAGACAAAGAAATACAGAAACTTTTGAGGTTTATAAAAAAGTACATGACTGAGTAAAAACTGAAAGTACTGGAAATTACCTGGTTTGGAGGTGAGCCACTACTTGCGAAAAACGTGATTGACAAAGTTACCAACGGAGTGAGGGAGATTTTCAATGAGTTAAAATTAAATTTTGAAGGAGATTATACTGCTTCTCTCATTACAAATGGAAGTTTGCTTAGCGCTGCTGTTCTTGAGAAATTAAAGGAATGGAAGATAAGGATGGTGCAGGTAACAATAGATGGCAGTAAAGAAGTTCATAATCTACGGCGGCCCTTTAAAGGGGGAAATCCAAGTTTTGATATCGTATTTGAAAACTTTATGAACTTGATTTAATTCATTGAAAAAGAAAATCTATCAGTAAAAATTAACCTTAGATGTAATTTTTCAATGGATGTGAAAGACAGGGTAACAGAGATATTTGATATGATACCAGAAAGTTATAGGAGAGGTATTGACGTTTATTGCAAGCATTATTTTCCTAAATCAAGTGAATGGGGAGAGGTAATATCAGGTAAACCACTGTCTTATGAGCAATTCATTACAGAAGCGGAAGCAAAGTTATCGATGGAAGTTTTTAAAAAGGGATACAACAGCGAGAGATTGAAAATTGGTGGAGTGTATTATTACTGTCCAGCAAGCACTCTGCACCACTTTGAACTAACCCCCGATTTGAAGGTATATAAATGTAATGTAGCTGTCGGTGCAAGGCCTCCGGTTGGTGAGATAACTGATGATGGTGACATTAAATATAATTCACAAGAACTTAAAAATTGGCTTTTAATAGACCCCTTCAGAGATGAGAAATGTAAAAGTTGTAAACTTTTGCCAGCCTGCATGGGCGGATGTCCCCTTGCAAGGGTGAACGGAGGAAGAGGCTGTATAATTGATATGAACTACATGAAAAATATATTAAAATATACATGAAAAATATATTAAAATATGAACTAACAAAATAATTATGAAAGGAGGATAACAATGAGAGATATAAGAACAACTATTGATATAGGCATAGAAGGAATTTCCTGGCCAGTAATAACTGATAGCGAACATAATAACGAAAAGTGCGGTTGCAACGAAGGATGTAAATATTTCTGTCCCAATATACCAATTCTATAATTAATGACATTATCCACACCCTTGCAGGGGGATAAAAACTTTTAGTAATGGAGGTTTTAAGGATGTTATATAGTTTATTATTAATATCAATGGCGATTAAGTTCGATAAGTTAAGTTTAGTTATTATCAATTTGACCCCGAGGCAGGAAAACCGGCATCAGACGCCCTGAAAGGTATGATATGGGTATCTCCCCTTGATACAGGTTTTATGGTTAGATTTAAGTTTAAGAGCCCTTACATAGCGTCAAAAACAACAACACGGGATGCCGATTTTTTCTCCGAACAAGATAACGCCTTTTTTATACTAATAAGTCCGGATATTAAACACCCATCAGAAATATATGGTTTTGCCGTCAATCCGAAAGGAACACAGTCTGATTTTAAAATCACAGTTGATGCTCAAAGTTATGATTGGGATGCAAACTGGTATTCCAGAATAACTACTGCAAGAAATATGTGGAGCGGAGAGATATTTATTCCATATTCAATAACTCAGAACTGGAGTGATACTGTTGGAATGTGCTTTATAAGGCTTACTTATGACTCAACAGGACAGAAGAGGTATTTAGTTACCGGGTTAAATGGCAGGATATTGAAAGTTGAAGATTTTACTAAAATCAGAATAAAAAAACCAAATCCTCATCCTTCTATAGAATTTATACCATATACAGTATTCAATGGGAACTGGTTTACTTCTTATATAACTTCTGGTATAAACATGAAATTTAAATACAAACATTCAAATCTAAACTTTGTCTATAACCCGGACTATGCAGAAATAGAAGCAGATAAATCTGAATTTGACCTGTATCATACGGGAGTGTTTTTGCCCGAGAAAAGACCTTTTTTCAAAAACATTTCCGACCTTGTAAATATCAATGTTCCTTATGGGAAACTATTTTACTCAAGAAGTTTCAGGGATATTGATTATGCTTTAGCCTTTAAACATCAGTATTTCAGACACATTCTACTGTTTATGGGAATAAAAAGTGATTCATCAATGTATGGATTGCTTAGGTGGAAGTATTACTACAGCTACAGGAAGAAACTATACCTGAATCCCGGTATGGGCATCATACAGAGTAATCTTAATGATAGAATTCTCTATACGCATCAGAACATTAAATATATTATACATTCAGAATATTATTTCAATAGTGACTTGAAGTATGCCTTAGGGGCAGGAAGCAACGCCAAATTTTACAGTGTTTCTGGTGCGCTTGGTAAAGGGACAGGTAAAACAATATTTGGGTTTGAAACAAACTTTGCTCATATAGGAGATTTAGATTTATCAAAAGGCTTATTGTATTTTAAGAATGTAAATACTCTCAAATCAGTCATGCATGGGACTTTCTTTACTGGTTCAAACTTTTTAAATCGCATATCTGCTTATGGAAGTTTTGAAAAAATGAATGAAATCTACACTGGAGATTTAATTTTCAAAGACCTTTATTACCGCTTAAACTTCAACATTTTATCCAAGTTTTATCTGATTTTGACATCCGAAAAAAATAGAAGAAGGTATAATAAAACTGTTTACAATAATCATGAGAAATCCATCGGCACACATTTAAATTTACAGAATATGAACACCGAGATGGACATTAAGTATTCTGTTGGCAATTTATGGGGCAGAGATATTAATAAAATTGGCTTTGAGATTTCTGGAGCTTATAAAGATTTAAGTTACGAGTTTTCGCATTTTGTGTTTTCATATTGTGAGAGATTATGTCCAGAAGTCTTTTTCACTCCATTCAGGGGCAATACAATGTTCCAGTTTGATTTCAGGGTAAGTTACCGGCTCAAAAAGATTAACTTTTTACGAATATTTCTTGAGCGGGAGACGTTTGAGAATTCAAATACCCTCAATTTGATGTATGAAAGAGAATTACCGGATGTCAATTCTACATTTTACATAGTAATAAACTCAAAATACGATGCGACTTCCAGATATTTTAATCTACCCGCAAAAAATGATTTTAGATGGGCAATTAAGTTGAGTTATGCAATCAAGATTTGAATATCTCGGATTTTTGATAAAGTATATACTTAAATTTAAGAAGTTTTTTGTAATTTCATTTCTTCTCGCTGTTTTTCTGACTCTCATGCAATTACCAATGCCACTGGCATCAAAGTATCTTATTGATAAATTAATTCCTCAAAAGAACATAAAGTTTATAAACATTCTTGGGTTTGCATTGACATGTTACGTAATCATTAGTGCTTTAACGTGGGTTGTTTATACTTATTTAACCTCTTTATTTCGTTTAAAAGTTTTAAATCTCATTAAGTATGAATTGTTTGAAAAGATTTTGAGACTTCCCTTGATTTCTTTAGAAAAGAAGGAGGCAGGTTATGTCGCAAGCAGAATATCCGACGAGGTTTTGAAACTTAGTAGCATCGTGGGCAAGTTTTTCAGTTCTCTCGTGATCAACTTTTTGACCCTGGTTGTGGGAGTTACCGGAGTATTTTTAATCCATAGAAGACTTGCACTGATTGTTTATACGATACTCCCTATATACCTTTTATTCAGCAGATTTTTCAATAAACGTATTTATGAGAAAAGCTTAACTGTTCGCGAGGTGAATGCTCAAAACAAGAAACTGCTTATTGATTTTTTAAACAATATTATGATTACTAAGATATACAATGCGGCAGATTTCTTATTAAATAAGTATCAGAAAAGTTTACATGAAGTGCTTGAAAAGGAGATGCAGTTCACTTTAGTAAACTCACTGGCATATGCATCAGCAAGAATAATATCAAGTCTTGCACCATTGACATTGCTCTGGTATGGTTCATTAGAGATAGTAAAAGGAAAATTGACCCTTGGAGGATTGGTGGCTTTCAATTCATTTATAGGATATATTTTCTCACCTGCACAGCAGATACTGAATACAGTATATCAATTTCAGGATGCCCGCTCTTCAATAAAAAGAATAAGAGAAATTTTTGGACTGGAAGAAGAGGAGGGGGGCAAATTAAAGAGGAAAATAAGGGGAGAAATTGAGGTAATAAATTTAAATTTTTCATATGGAGACAGAATTGTTTTTAGAAATTTCAATTTAAAAGTAGAACCAGGCGAGATGGTGGGGATTACAGGACCAAGCGGAATAGGGAAAACCACACTACTCAAAATACTTGCAGGTCTATATCCAGTTGGAAGGGGCGAGATATTCATAGATGGCATTGATATAAATGACTATGATAGGGAATATTTAAGAGAGAATGTGATTTATATTTCACAAACTCCCAATGTTTTTGCAATGAGCTTACTTGAAAATTTAACCCTTGGAGAGGAATATGATAGGAATTACATAATAAATACTCTTTCCATGGCAGGAGCTGACTTTGTAGGAAGTTTAAAATACGGACTGTTAACAAAATGTCAGGAGAAGGGCTCTAATTTTTCTGGTGGACAACTTCAAAGAATAAACCTCGCAAGGGGATTGCTAAGAAAGCCTAAAATCTTGTTGCTGGATGAAGTTACAGCCCACGTAGATAGCAAAACCGAAGAAAAGATATTTGAGACTTTGATGAAAATGAAGGGACATACAACTATTCTTTTTGTAGCACACAGGTTAATTTCTCATAATATTTTTGATAAAATAGTAAACATCAGTCAATTTCAGGAATACAATGGACATATGTCTTAGTTAAATCAGACATCAAAAATTGAATCATCTCCCAAAAAATAATCTAAACCATTGAATATTTTTTCTCATCCATATGGAATTAATACCTAACTATTAGTAACGAACTTTTAAAATCAAGGGCTGACTAATCTTGAAAAATGGCACTTTGTGCTAAAAATATATTGAAAAAATTATATAAATCAACGTGAATATTCATATGAACACAACCTTTTAGAAAACTACATAGTCGTGATATTCATTATTCTATACCTCATTTGTGGATCTGATTTCCTGCAATCAAATACTTGTTCATCTACGAAAAATTCACCTTTTAGTATAATAGTTTTGATGTACACAACAAAACTTGACTATACGAATGTTTGATTGCACAATTTTTAGAATAAATTTCAAAATTATAAACATGGGAGGTAAAAGGCATGAAGATATTGAATCAGCCAGCAGATAGTGATACAACTTTAATTGATACCACAGGTATATACTGCCCTGCTTTATACTGTAAAAACAAATATTCCACCAAAGGAGATAGTGTAAACGTTAAATGTGGCGTCAGGTTTTGTCTATCAAAATACTGCTTTTTGAAATACAATTAAATAAAAACAAATAACAGAAATGTCAGAAGGAGGGAAAATAAATGTTCATAATGGTGGCTCTGTTATCAGGATATTTAAGCACAGTGAAAGGGTATGTAAAAGACAAAAAGACCCAGAAACCTCTTGAATACGCAGTTGTCGTAATATACGACACAACAGGGAAACAGGTGAAGGGAACCTATACGGACGAAAATGGTCTTTTTATAATAAAAGGCATAAAACCCGGTTCTTATTATCTGAGTGCAGATTATATAGGATATAAGAATGCAAAAACGAAAAGATTCAAAATAGAAGGAAGGGAATTTTTCGTGGGTATAATCTATCTAAAACCAGAGTATATAAAGATGAAAGAGGTCGTTGTGAAAGGAAGACCACAGAAGGTAAGAAGAGAGATAGACAGGATTGTGGTAGAACCTTCGGGAGACATAGTAAATAGCGGTGGAACTGCAAAGGATGTTTTAAAGGACGTTCCCGGCGTAAAAGTAGATATAAACGGGGAAGTAGAGATAAAGAACAGCAAGAACTTTACTGTTTTAATAAACGGCAAACCCACAATGATGGATGCCAGTGAGGCACTTCAAGAAATACCGGCAAGTGAAATAAAGCGTATTGAGGTGATAACCAACCCAAGTGCAGAGTATGACCCTGAAAGCAATGCAATTGTGAATATAATACTGAAAAGCCAAAGTGCACAGTTTGGAAGGAGCATTAATATCAGGCTGGGCACTTTTGACAATTATGGTGCCTCACTTCTCTGGGGAGTGAAAAAGGGAAAATGGAGTTTATACTTAAATCCTCTGTATTTTACTTATGGCCAGCACCTCCTCTACAATATGGATGTTGTTACTTCCGGGGAAACCTTGAATGTCAGGGACTCAAAAGCCACCAACCTGGATAATCCAGCATCTTTTAGAATAGGAATCGTTTACAATCTTGATAAAAATACAACCTTTGGCATGGAAGGGAAAATAGGACATTATACCTTCCAGACAGAGTCTCGTATGTATACCACCAGATCTAACGGTAATGGATTTTTCACACCTCTTGATGAAAAATGGATGTCCAGTGTATACGGTATTTCATTTGACTTCAATAAGAGGCTCTCAGAGGATAATGCTTTAAACGCAATGTTATACACAGGCATACTGAAGTCCAGCAAAGACCTGGATAATCCACAGTTTATAAACGATAGTATAACAGGTGGTATAAGAACAACTGGAAATGGAAATAGAAAACGCATAAGATTTGACCTGCAATATAAGGGTAAAATAAAAGGAATAGAATATAAAATAGGATACAGGTACGAAACAAAGGATGCAAACTCCACAACCTCGCTGGAATTTTATAATGATACCACATATCAAAATAACTTACATTACAGGAAAGATGTCCATGCAGGTTTTTTGAAACTGAAGGGCAGTTTCAGTAAATTTGGTTATTCTGTGGGTTTAAGAAGTGAGTATGTTAATAGAAAAGTTGACACCGTGCATTTCAAAAAATTCGACCTGTTTCCATCCGTTTATATTTCCTATCAACTAAGTGACTTCACCAACATAAGCATTAGCTATTCCCGTCGTATAGAAAGACCTGATGCCTATAGTCTTAATCCGGTTAAAGTATGGATACTTCCAAATGAACTGCATACAGGCAATCCCAAGCTCAAACCTCAATACAATCACAGTTTTGAGTTTGACCTTGAAACTCCTCTCATGGATAATCTCTCCTTTAACCTTATGCTCTCCTACATCTATAAGCAAAACTATTTAAATACCATACAGGAAGTTGATTCTGAGGGGAATATAATAAACAGGGAAGTAAATCTATCTTATCGTAAAGATATAGGTGGAAATATTACCTTAGGCTGGACACCCTTTAGATTTATAAATTTAAATATGAGTCCGGGGCTGTGGTCTTACAAATTTACAAAAAGTGATAGAACAACAATTAAAGATATTCGCTATGAAATACCTGTGAATCTTCAGGTTATATTACCAGTTGGAGCAATTCAAATTGCTGGAATTTATACAGGCCCATACCAGGAAGCGAACACAAAACATGACTTCAGTTTTAATACGCAAATTGGTCTTATGACAAGGATTTACGACTTCACCATAGTATTGGGGTTTATAGATGCGTTTCAAACATTAAAGGTTCGTTCAACCTCAACTTTTTCTGGTGGTTTCAGAGAAATAGAATTCAGGCCTGATTACCCTACACTGTTTTTGAATCTGAGATATTCAAAACGTAAAATAAAGAAGGTGAAGAGCACTGAAGAAAACTATAAAGAAGATGTCAGGGGGCTTTAGGGTCTGAATTTTCGTATGTGATATTTAATAGCGGTTCAGAACAACCGGCTTACCTTAATTTATAACTATGCAATATAAAAACACACACAGCAAGAAATATTCATAGGCAAAAATAGCGAATATGGGGTGCATTTTCACCCCATATTCTCGTCTCCTCAATGCATCACCACAAATTTTCCATGTTCTTTTATACCATTATACTTTGCCATGTAAAAGTAAACTCCACTTTTTGCAGGCTTGAAGTAATATTTGCCTTTCACTTTCACCTCTTTTACCATCCTTCCACAGACATCATAAATAGCAAGTTCTATGGGCTTTGCTGTATTTGTGCTCAACAAAATACCATTTAAAGTCATAAACACTTTGAGTTTCCTGTTATTGGTATGATTTTTATTGTCTTCTTGCTCATAAGAAATGGGCTTTCCATAAATTGCAATTCCACAAATTCCCTCCGCTACATAGATAAATGAATCACTAACATATACATCCCGCGCGGAAAGAGGAGCATCATAATAACCAACTTCCTGCGGATTTATAGGATTAGAGATATCTATTATCCTCAGGCCAGAATCCCTATCCGCGACATAAGCATAATTACCAGTGACATAAACACTATAGGTGAAATCTGGCGTATCATAATACCCAATTTCCCCTATATCCGCAGGATTACCTATATCTATTATCCTTAGGCCAGAATCCCCATCCGCAACATAAGCATAATTACCTCTTACATAAACATCCCAAGCGGAACCCGACACATAATAGGATCCTACTTCCTGCGGATTTGCAGGATTACTTATGTCTATTATACTCAACCCATAATCTCCATCTGCTACATAGGCGTAACTCCCATTAATATAAACACCATGGGCATAACTATTTGTAACATAAGAACCTACTTCTTCCGGATTTACTGGATTGCTTACATCTATTATCCTTAAACCACCAGATCCGTCTGCCACATAGGCATAATTGTCATTCACATAAACATTCCAAGCATAAGCTGGTGTATTATAATAACCTACTTCCTGTGGATTTGCAGGATTGCTTATGTCTATTATTCTTAAACCATCATAAAGGTCCGCGACATAGGCATAATTACCATTAACATAAACACCACAAGCATAACTATATGTATCATAATAACCTACTTCTTTTGGACTTTCTGCATCTCTTATATCTATTATCCTTAAACCCTTACGAAGGTCCGCTACATAGGCATAATTGTCGTCAACATAAACCGCCCAAGCATAATCCGGTGTATCATAATAACCTACTTCCTCTAAATTTGTGGGACTGCTTATGTCTATTATCTTTAAACCTTTATCATCATCTGCCACATAGGCATATGTACCACTGATGTAAACACCATTAACACAACCCTGTGTATTATAATGACCTACTTCTTCTGGATTCTCTGGGTCGCTTATGTCTATTATTCTTAAACCTGAACTTCCATCCGCCACATAGGCGTAATTGCCACTAACATAAACACAGTAGCCTCTACCAGGTGTATCATAATAACCGATTTGATGAGGTCCTACCATTTGGCTTACATTTACTATCCTTAACCCATAATCCCTATCCGTTACATAGGCATATGGACCACTAACATAAACATCTTCCGCTGTGCTGGGAGTGTCATAGAATCCTGCTTCTCTTGGACTTGCAGGGTCCCTTATGTCTATTATCCTTAACCCCGAATCACTATCTGCAACATAGGCATAAGAATCACTTACATAAATGCCATGGGCAGAACCGGAAGTAACATAATAACCTACTTCTTGTGGATTTGCAGGATCGCTTATATCTATTATCCTTAGACCGGAGCCATTATCCGCTACATAGGCATATGAACCACTGACATAAACATCCCAAGCTGTATCAGGAGTGTTATAATGACCTACTTCTTGTGGGCTACGCGGATTACTTATGTCTATTATACTTAACCCCGAATCTTTATCCGCTACATAGGCATATGAACCACTGACATAAATACCATTAGCATAACCCGGAGTATCATAATACCCTAATTTCCGTGGTATGGCAGAATTTTCTATATCCCATATTTCAATCCCACATACACCATTTGCTATATAAAGCCTTTTTGTGTAGTTATCCAAAAATAGAGCTTCTATATAACAGTGAGTATGTATATTTTCTGACACTTTTACTGGATTTGAAACGTCACGGACATCTATAGTATACACTCCACCTCCTGAACTCAAAAAAACAAGATACCTTGATGAATCTACTACCACAGCATGAGATGGCCCAAATGGCCAGTTTCCTACAAAACGAACATTCAATGAATCAAAGTCAGCCTTTAAGCCCTCATTCGCATAAAAATTTATACTTTCACTTAAAAACGCAGACATTTTATCTAATCGCCGTATGCTTGTCATTTGCATGACACCTCTTTCATCTCCTGCCCCCAATAGGTGCGGCGTGAGAAGCATAAAAATGAAAATTATCATTATATTATCATATATACATATCTAATAACTTTCATATTCTTCCTCCTTTTATATTTTAGTATAATACATAACAAAGGAATTGTCAAACACACACTATCCCTTAAAAATAATCATACGGTGCCATAATATTTTCTAAATACTAAATAAAAGATCGGGGGATGTCTGAATGCATGATTATGAGAGTGCATTTCTTACAATCCTTTCTTAAATGTTTTGTTTACCGCCATTTAAGTCTTATATTATTATCATTACAAAAATGGAGGGATTTGATGTTTGAGGTCAGGAATTTGAGTGTTAGTATTGAAGGGGTTTTAAAACTCAATGATATTAACCTGAAAGTTAAACCCGGTGAACTCCATGTGATTATGGGACCAAATGGTTCTGGTAAAACCACTCTTGCCATGAGCCTCATGGGGCATCCTCGTTATAAAATTGTAAATGGTGATATTATTCTTAACGGTGAAAATATTAAGGAACTTCCCATGTACGAAAGGACAAGAAAGGGACTTTTTATGTCCTTTCAGCATCCTGTTGAGATTGATTCTCTGAGGTATCTTACATTTTTACTTGAAGTTTTGAAAAAGAACGGGAAAAACCCTGATATTGACTGGATTAAAAGGGTTTTTGAGAAAATGGGGCTTTCTGAGGAGTTTCTGAATAGAAATGTTAATGCGGGGTTCTCTGGTGGCGAGAAAAAACGGGCCGAACTTGCCCAGATGCTGCTTTTGTCTCCTAAATACGCTATTTTGGACGAACCTGACACCGGTGTGGATGTTGATTCAATGAAATTCATTGCAGGTGCCATAAATGAGGCACTTTCACGTGGAACGGGCATCGTACTTATTACACATTATGCACGCATACTCAATGAAATTGGTAAGGGCTTCTATGTTCATATTCTTGCTGGTGGTGAAATTAAGGCAGAAGGCGGCCCTGAACTTGCTGAAAAAATTGAAAAACAGGGATTCGGGGAATAGTCATGGAGAGCATAGCCCGAAAACTTGGCGAGATGAGGGGTGAGCCAGATTGGCTCATTGAACTTCGGGTTGAGGCTGAAAAGCACCTTAAATCTGCACCATTTCCAGCTGAAATAAGACCACTTGAACTTGCAACCTATGACCCTCTGGGTAAGGGCGATGTGGAACTTCCTGAAATTAAGAGTCTTGACGATATTCCGGAAAATATACGGAACATGCTTATTAAAATGGGCGTGCCTGAATATGAATGGCAGAAGGTTCTGGGCCTCATACAGGTGGACACATCATCACAGGTTACTTCTTTTAAAGAATACTTTGAAAAGCAGGGCGTTGTGGTTTTGAGCCTTCTTGATGCAGTAAAAAAGTTTGACTGGCTTAGAGATTATGCCTTTAAACTCATGCCTTATAAGACCAATAAATTTGCCGCATATCACACTGCATACTGGAATGGCGGTATTTTCATGTGGATTAAAAAGGGCGCAAACATTGCATACCCCCTTCACACCTATTTTCTTATAACAGAAGGGGCTCTCGCTCAGGCAGACCATGCCCTTATTATTGCGGATGAGGGTGCTCATGCCACTTTCATTGAGGGATGTACAGCACCACCACTTGTACGATTCTCCGCACACATCGGCGCCACAGAGGTTTATGTTAAAAAGGGTGCAAAGGTGAAGGGAGTAGTGCTTCAGAACTGGCCGGAGTATGTTAATACAAGGCCATATACAAATGTTCAGGTAGAGGAAGACGGTGAAATTGAGGTTGCAGTTGCCATTCTGGGAACCGGAAAATCTGCGGGAAGATATGAGGAGGTACATCTTAAAGGAAAAGGCGCAAAGGCTACCATTCATTCCATTTCTTTTGTTAAAAACAACGAATATCTTGATGATGTAATAAAGATTTATCTGGAGGCAGAGAATACTTATGGCTTAATTCAAACAAAGGGCGTAATAAGGGATGAAGGCACATCCAACTCATACACACATATTGAAAGCGGGAAAAATGCCTGTCACTCAAAGGGACATATTGAATGTTCGGGAATTCTTCTAAACAGCGGTGCAAAGCACACCACATATCCGGGTGTTAAAAGTATTTCACCGAGTTCTGAACTTACACACGAGGCCTATGTGGGAAGAATTTCCGAGGAAAGCCTGACATACCTTATGGCGAGAGGACTTTCTGAGGAGGATGCCCTTGCACTTCTGGTAAAGGGATATATTGAGCCTGTAACAAGGCACATACCATTTGAGTACCTGAAAGAGATAAACAGGATTGCTGAACTTGTGGCAAAGGGAGGTTTTTAAATGGACAAAAAGGATTTCTTTCCGCCTTTTGCACAGGACTCGGAGCCATTTAACCGGCTGGCTAAAATAACGCCCGAGATTGAGAATTTACTTAAGTTTCTCAACATTCCCGAAGATGAGTGGAACTTCGTTTTAGGACTTGAACATGAACGCATTCCTGAAAAATACCTCACCATACAGGAACATCTTAAGGAAAGGGGGCTTAAAATTGAATACCTCAATGACCCGTCTGAAGATAGAAAACTATTTCTGAAAAAGGCAGGTGTTTTTTCAACATTCAAAGATGAGGAAGACCCAGTTCTGAAGAAGCACATTAAAAAGAGTTACGGGGGGATATACATCAGATTCCCTCAAAATTTAAAGTTAAAGGACAACTATCTTTATCTTCCGTCTCTGCTCAAATTTTCCTATGTTCCATATCCGAATACATACATTGAGTTTCAGGAACATTCCGAAGGGAACATTGCACTCGGCACCCCTGCTCCGAGGCTCATTAACTTTCCCTATTATTTATCCACTGTTGAAATAATAGTAAAGGAAGGGGCAAAGGCGAATGTATCATTGATACATGCATTTCCCGATTATCTTGATGCACGGATTTATACGAGGGTAATACTTCAGGAAGGCGCATCATTAACACTTTCCCTTTTGAATTTCAAAAACGGCAAAATTACATGCAGGGATGTTGCTGTTAAAATGGAAAATCACAGCTCTTTAACACTGAATACACTGAGTTTCGGAGTGGAAAACGGAAAATACTACGAATGGATAGAGGTTGAGCAAAAGGGTGAACAAACAAATGCTATGATAAACACAAGGCAGGTGAGCATGGATACCTCCTCTTCAAACTCTTTCGTGAAGGTAAAAGCCCAAAAAGGTTCACAGGGCTCAAAGGCACATATTGATTCCAAAGGTATCGTCCTATCCCGTGATGCTGAACAGTTCTCCCTGCCGGCCTTTGATACACAGGAGAATTTAGTCCAGATGAGCCATTCCGCTTACATAGGGCAGATTGAGGAAAAGTCTTCTTTGTATCTTGCTTCAAGAGGGCTTTCAGACCGTGATATTGTTTATCTCATGGTTGAATCCTACCTTGAAGAGGCCCTGTCAGGTAGCCTTCCCGAACATTTTTATGAAACAATGCTCAAATTCCTTGAGTACCTGCTAAACACACGAGAAATTGAAATTATAAGACGTTCCTGAATAAGAAAAGAGGCTACCATCTGGTAGCCTCTTTTAAAACAAATTGGGTTAATATCTGATTTACGGTTTTATTTCAAGCCCTGCTCTGAATCTAAGGGTATTCTCTGAAACACTTGCATACTCTCCTGAATCGGAATCATACCTTGAATACTTTACAGTTTGATACTCCATGCCTCCAAATACTCTCATTCCACCAAAACGCTGGCCAAAAGTAATCTGATAAACGGGTATGTAGGTATCCTCCTCTAAATACGTCTTTTCAATACCGGCTTTGAGAGCAAAGTAAAAGTCATTGTAGGATGTGTGTTCTAAACCGGCAAGGACGGTAAAGCCATCTGTAAGGTACCCTGCCTTCTTGTAAAATCTGTATATAAACTCAAAGGTAGCTCTGTCCATGAGCGGAGAGGGTCTAAAGAGGGCTAAAGTTGTGTAAATGGACATGGGATAAACCGGCAGTGGGTTCTGTGAGAGTGCAACACGTGGATTAAATCCAAGAGTAAATTCAACATTCTCAAGGGTACCACCAAGATAGGCATAGGGAATGAATCCTTTAAGATTCCAGACGTTATTGATAATCGTATCCGGATAGAACTCCGTCTGCTCAATCCTGCCTTTGCCATAGGAAACGTATGTGCCACCGTAAAATCTTCTGAAACGTCCTTCAGCCCCAATGCCAATTAAACTCAACCCGCCTGTTCTGGTAATGTCATAATTACTTGAGGGTAGATAATTTGCATCTTTTAAATTGGCCTCATACTTGTAATCAAAGTTTAAAAGAGGCAAATATCCCAGAGAGACAGCAAAATTCTTCTTTGCATACGATACTATGAAAGACGGCATATTGGAATAAAGAAGGGTTTTCGTGTAAATACCCATATCGCCGACAGTATTGTCATATCTGTCATAGGTAAGTATTCCCCACCTTTCCCTGTTTCTGGCTCCATAAAGGGACATTTCTATCTTTGCACCTTCACCCTGAATACGAAGGAGGGAAAATGGGTTTCTTATCACCATATCTCCTCCACCCTGAAGGGCGAAAAATCTTGTATATGCAAATAACAACAGTGCAATACTATTCATCACTCTGCTCCTTTTTTTCTACTATTTCTGTATCAATCTCATTTTCTTCTTTTACCTTGTTTCTGTGTTTAAGCATATCTATTATAATGGAGAGCACAAGTAACACCATACCTATGGTAATATAAGAATCAGCGAAATTGAAAACAGGCCATCTCAGATGATTGTTTAATCCAAAGTCAAAGAAATCCACAACCCTCTCGTACTTTATTCTGTCTATCATGTTCCCGGTGGCACCTGCCATGAACAGCGTATAAATAAATGTATGCCATTTATTGTTTTCCACGAGGAACATGATAAATATTAAAAGAAGCACGACTATGGAAAACCATACGTAAGGGAAATTTTTTCCCAGCGAGATAGAAAACAGAGAATTTGGATTTTCAACATAGGTCAGGCGAAAGAAATTACCAAGTACCTCCCTTGACTCTCCATAGAAAAATGCATTTTTCACTATGAACTTGGTTGCCCAGTCCACAAAAACCAGAAGGGCATATAAAAATAGAAGAAACTTTTTGTAAAATCCCAACTTAATTTTCATACGAGTCCAAGCCAGTTGTGAAGGAGGAAATAAACCCTTCCAATGAGAAGTGAGATACGGGCCATCACTGTATAACCAAAGGATGCACCGAATGCAATCATAATAAATGTTATTCCTATTTGCGATACCTTGCGTATAGGTCCTTTATGTTCCCGTGAGAAGTAAAAATACACAATGGCAGAGAGGGTTCCAATAACCATAAGAATATTGTTAAGGGATAGATAAATGGTGGAAAGGGTAGAAGAGCCTGCAACATAAAGAGGTAAAAATGTAGCCTTAATCTGAGGTACAAGAAAACCCTGTAAAAGACCTGTTATACCAAGGCCTGAACCCATACCGACTGTAAAGGCTATAGCCCACCTTGAAATCCAGGCAACCGGCCTTATAAATCTCATGAGCATGAAAAGTGAAAGCAAAGCAGGTATAATAAGTATCCATTTGTTAATACCCGTATTGTACATGAAGCCATCCACGAGTTTGGGCTTCACATCAAAATACCACAAATATATGAGCATAAACGCCGCTGAACTCCCAACGTATATGTGTTCACCTATCTTGTAAAAAATATTATCTTTATAGAGAAAACTCATCATTGAGAGTGTTAAAAACGCAGCAACCCACACCCAGGGATTAAAAGATATACTCATTTTCCCCTCCTTGTTGCAAAATATCCAATATTTCCAAGAAGAATGAGCAAAATAATAAGAACATGAACAACTGTCTGTGATGCCATTCCTGCGCTGGCTATTGCAGGGTGTTTCACGAGGGCTTCATAATCAGAGGCACCTCTGAGCCCACCTATTAAACCAACAATCTGACCTGCCTGAAGGTAGGGATAAAGGTCTGGGGTGATAACTGCTGTGGAACCAAGTATAATTTTCTGATTGAACCTTGCATTGGCAAACTGCACCCACATATCTCCCACAGAACCTGCTTCAAGACCTATGAGAACCGCTATATCATTATAATTATGTACTCCTCTCATCATGGGAAGAGAATCAATAGGAGTTCCTCTGTAATCAGTTGAGAATACACTTCTTATTTCCTTGCCAAGGTTCAACATAACCGCCTGAAGTCCCGGTCTATAACCAAGGAAAACATAATCCTCACCGTATTTTTTATGGTATTGCCTGGCAATATCTTCAAGAGCAATCTGTCCGAGAGGAAGACCCAGAGGCCAGTGTCCCAGCATTATTACTTTAAGATTCTTTTCAAAACAGTGCCTCAGCATTGCCCTGAGCATGGGGTCAAGTTCTGGCATACTGGATGCATCGTAATCAATAGAGAACATAACAACAGAACCTGCTGGAAGACTGTTAATGATGTCATAAGAACGCTTTACCTCTGGTAAAGGTGTGGATTTAAAACTAACCTTTAAAAGAATGGTAATTGCAACAGCACTCAGTATCAAAAGATAAATAATCCTTCTATCTATATTGCCTGCTTTCTGAAGAAACTCTCTCATATCCTTTCCTCCTATTGTAGATAGGTCTTTTCAACTCCAAGTATTATTCTGAGGGACATGGCAATTCCACCAAGGGAAATACCAATCCATATACCGCGCTTTGCAGCCATCTGAGGAATGTTCATTATCCAGTCTGCTATGTAATTGAGATAATGTAGAAGAATATAGAACACTGGATAAATCAGGGCTATAGACAATACACCAAGTACCATATAGACAGTTTTCTGAGTACCAGACGTTCTGCTACCCTCTTTAAAGAAGTAGTAAGCAAGAAGAATCAGAACAAAGGCGAATATCCACGGTGCCACTTTTTGTCCTTCGGGAACCCTTCCCAGCATCACAAGTGCTGCAGCAGAAAGAAGAAGGGTTGAATTTCCATCCTTTGCTCTGAATGCCCGATAAGCAGCACTGGCTATAAAGAAGGCAAGTAATGAAAACATGGTTGCCTGAAGGGGCACAAATACATAAGTGTAAAAGTATCTTAAGAATGTTGCAGAGGGGTCAAATGGACTCCTGTGCGCAAATATTCCTTCTCCAAAACCCCAGAACAGTGTGATAAAGAAACTTGCGATTAAAAAGGCAGAACTTATCCAGCCTTCTTTCTTTCTCTTTATCTTTTCCCAGTTGTGGAGAAGCAGAGAGTCAAGCCCCAGAATCATTGTAAACCCACCCACTATAATCAACCAGTCATTGAATGTCTGTTGAAGTTGACCAAAGGGTTTATGCGGAATAAAAAGTGCTATAACAAGAAGGACACCTGTTATAAACGTAATAAAAAGAGGTATTTCTCTTTTCATATTCTCACCTCCTAAAATATGGAGAACCAGTTTGAGATAAGATGAATACCAAAGGTTTCCAGGATAACACCGGCTATTATCGTCACAATAAAGATGAGTTTCATCAGGTCTTCACCTTTAATTGTTCCAAGCATGAGAGGGTCCTTTGAGAGATAAGCACTCGCAGCATACATCTCCTCTCCTATAAGGGTATAGTCAGTGGCAGCAATAAAGAACGGCAACTGGGTTACAGAAGTTGTACCTGAAATCTGTATGGCCCCAACCGAGTGCCCCGTTTCTGCAAGAATGAGTGCCTCAGCATAGAATGTTCCCTGAAGGAAAATAGCACCGGGCTTTTCTCTCATCATCATTCCATCAACACCCGCTGCATAACCAAACTGGTCACTTGTGAGAAAGAATATGTCTTTTTCATTGTAAAGGTCGGGTCTGCCTGCTTCTGTGTATCCTTCTTTCACTGTTTCCTGTGCAGCGACCATAACAATGGGGTCAAAGTTTGGCACAATCACCCTTGATTCGTATTCTGCTGCTTTCTTTGCCACCCTTTTCAGTATGGACAGTGCAGCAATGGTGGTAATATCACTTATAAGTCCAATTCCGGGAACAAAGAGAATGGGTTTTCCAAGCTCTGTGGACCTTCCAACCGCCTCTTCAACTGCCTCAAGTCCCGCGATTTTTCTTATATACGTCCTGCGACCCTTTTTAGCCTCTTCAGTGAACCAGAAAAGAACAATGCCATAGAAAAGGAGAATAAATAAAGCTGCCTTTGTTTTTTTATTGAACCACTGAGCCTTAGCTACAGCCACTGATGAGAACGCAGAGAAAAGAACAGTATCAGGATACACTACCGCCACTTTATACCTGTACTCCACACCATCCTTCACTCCAATATCCTGAAATGTATTGATACCTCTTAATACAGAACCTGCAAGGATACCGGAATCTGTTGCAGAAGTATAGCGATAAATATCATATCTTATAGCCTCACTGTCCTCCTGGGGCAGTGTCCATGTGACTGTGATACTTCCTCCTCCATCATCAGGCGTATCAAAGGCCTTTACATTTTCTGGAGGAGAGTATAAAAAAAGTAAAATGGGCAACAGGAAACCCATAAAACCTCCTTTTTTGTTATAAGTATTTTACTATCAAACAAAAGGCAGGTCAAATAATCGCAATTACTCAAAAATATTTGTACCGTAATAGGTGTGTTCTTTTTAGATTGGTGGCTTGTATGACCTTTGTAAAACGGAAAACCTCATTTAATAGGTAAAGCAGGTATTACTTAACCACACATTTTAACTATACCTTAAAACAATCGCCTCTTTCTTTTAATCAAGATAGAACACTGTAATTATTTTGGGGTAACGGATGGCGAATATCTGAAGTCCGAACGAAGTGAGGATTTGAGCAGGGTGCCGAAGGCACTGAGCCAGATACCCGCTTGTTATATGAAGTGGCGAGCATTAAAATCCCCTTTCTTCTAATACTTTTTGTGCATACTCTCTGGTTAATAATGGGACTCTATCTGCTATACCTGCGTCTAATACCTGTGCACATCTCACTTTAACAGCACTAGGCAATCCTCCAGTTAGTTCGTAAATATAATCTACAAAATCCTTTGTGAAAGGAATTAAAGGGTCTGTTTCAAATTTGTTCGTAATCCGATTGTAACTTAATACTTTCTCAATTAACCCTTCAGTATCTTTTCTGTCAAAATTCAAGAGGGTTGTTTTAAGATCTACTCTTCTCATCAATGGTTGGGTAGGTCCGCCTTCCGAAATTTCTTTTTTCTCAATTTCCTGAAGTTTATTCCAGCCATCTTCAGAAATTCCAATAAAGAAAATCATATTTGCCAATTTTTCTGAAGATATATCTAATCCTGCAGGGAAATCGTAAAGTCCTCTTAGTAAAGCCAGGTATATGCTATATTGGCTTTTAGATACCAGACTAAACAAATACTCAAATTCATCAATTGACAAAAGAAGGGACTTATATCCTAAATTTTTCATAAAACATAATATTGTTGCAAGATACTCTTTAGCAATATCTATACTTTCAATCTTTCTCATAATTCCAAGTTCTCTTAACTGAGCGGCAGTGGGCTTCATTTCCCCCCTCAGAAAATAGAGAGCCATTTCAGATTTTTTATCTTTTGTCGCTGGCCCTTGTAAAGATAACTGCTTTCTATATCCGTATATAGCTTTGAGTAAGTTTTTAGGTTCATCAAAGTTTTTAGGAATCTTATTAATTGCTTCTAATACCTCGTTATCTTTTCTGTTTCTTACTAATTTATCGAAATCGATAGATTTAAAGATTCTAAAGATGAAATCTAATCCAGGTTTAGATTTTTCTTCACCTTTAAAACTCAAGTAAACAGGAAATATTGATTTCTCAAAATTCTTTTCGGCTTCATCTTTAATTTTTAAAAGCGATAATGTTTTTCCACGTCCATAGCTTCCGATAATTAAAACAATAAAATTTTTATTAATTTTAATAGACTTTTCAAGGATTGCTTTCCAATCATTAAATTCCTTTTCTCTATTAGTCCAAAATTTTAGGTCTTCTTCTTCTGCACTATCACGACTGAAGTCCTCTATAACACCTTCTTTAAGTCCATATTTTTCCCTTAAGAATTTATCCATCATTTTATTACCTCCTTCCTTCTCATTATAATAGTTTTATAGAACATACCCTTATATTCAAATAGCTTTTGGTCAGCACCCATAGGTTCACCTAAGGATATATGAAGATATGAAGCAGTGGTTATAAATCTTCTAAGTAGTTGGTCAAATTGCTCTTCAGTTAAAACGTGTCTTTCTTTCAAAAACCTTAGAGCGACGGCTTCTCTCAGTTCTCTAATATCAACTATTCCTGCTGAACTTCTACCTATTTTATAATACTCATCAATAACGTAGTCACAAAATTTTTCAAAGTTTTTTAAATTAGGATCAATATCTAAAAGTACTTGTTTACAATTATCTTTATTCAAACTAACATCTATGGAGTAATTAATTAATTCTACCTGATAAAGAATTGATAGCCATTTTTCTATTCTCTCCTTTTTTTGTCTAAAAGATGCCCCTTCAATTTGACCACTTAAAACTTCAATAAGATTGTTCTTAGAAAACGTTCCTTGTTTAATAATATCCAGAAAATTGAATAATCTCCTATCAATTTCAAATATTACAGCTCTCCAGCACCTTTCATACAATTCATTATCAAATTGACTCTCGATAATAAGCTTGCCATTTGCATTTGGTTTAATAATATCTCCAAAACCTATTATCAGCCCCAAATATCGCAACGAAGGGATTACCATACCCCTGAATATGCTCTTTTCCCGATGTCCTAAGGGTTTGTTATTAGTGTTAGGATACAATTCTAATACGCAATCTCTCTGCTTCTCTCTATGGTACGCAAATTTATCAAAGCATTCTAAACACTTCGTGAGTTTTTGAATCCGATATTCTTTTATAAGAGGTATTTTTCTATTCATCTCCACCCTCCAAAACCAATCCCTCTTGAATACAGAAATCCTTAAATTTACAGTGGTAACAATGTCTTTTCTGTTTGTTGGTTAGTGGAAGTGGTGGTTCAGGTTCTTGAGAAATTATATTGTATGCTTCATCCCTTTTTGCTAAAAATTCCTTTCTTAAGTAATCATCAATAGGAAAGATATACACTTGGGCAAATGTTATAGATTTTCTAAATAAACTGGGATTTCTAGTAGGGAAGAAATAGATAATCCCCCAATTTATATGATTCCCTTCACCATTAACATTTTCATACGCAAGAGCGTAACCAGCACAGGTAAGTTGAAAATGGGGCTTAAATTCAATACCTGTTTTTATATCACCTACAATTCCATATCTTGGTATGATAAAATCCGGAGTAGCTGGCAGATTTATACCTATCTGCTTTATTTTATCAAATTTCATTTCTTCGGACGCAGTATCTATTTTTGCACTATCTCCTATGAGTATATCATCTTTTGTAATTGATATTTTCTCTTTCAAGAGTTCATTAAGGTAATTTAAAGCAAATTCCGCTTTTCCACCACTTTTTAATAATTTCTTTAACCATTGAGTATTACCTCTCTCTTCAGGTTGTTTCTCTTCTAACTCTTCCAACCTTTTGATAATTTTTTTGTTATTATCATTATCAATAAAATTACTGTGATTTCTCTCAGAAATCTCTATGATAGACTTATAGGAAGGGTTATTGTAGGTTTCCGTGTTTGTAACTACGTTCATTATATAACCTTCCACCAAAGTCCCAACCTTAGAGCCCCAAGTCTCTTCACCTGTTCTCAGTTGTTTGGATAACCTTCGAATTCCTTTTTTAAAGTATAAATCTCTTCTTGTTGGGCAATATTTATCAGAAATATCACTAACAGATAAGGGTCTTATTTTTCCTTCTGCCAATTTCCAAGCAAATTCTCCTGTTATAAAGGTGTCTTTGTTATAACCTCTCAATTTAATGTTCTTTACAATTTCATCAAGTTCTTGGTCAGGTCTTGTGAGATTCCACATTACAATTACCTGGAACATGTTTCATCCCTCCTTCTGGAATATCATTACATACTCTTCTTTAATTAATCCACCACTTCCATTCCGTCTGGTTAACATACTTCTCGATTTTATTGTATCTTTCAACATTACCAATTCTCTAAAACCCTCATTGGTAACGATGTCTGCTAATAATCTGTAAGTACCAATCCATTCTCCCAGCACTTTATTATCTCCAACTACCAATATCATATAACCCTGATTTTTGAGGATTCTATTCAATTCTCTGATTACTTCTATCATATTTTTGAAATAAAAGTAAACTGCTAATGCTCTCTCTCTCGATTTATAAAGTGTTTTTTCTACCAATTCATCTATATTTTTGTATCCTAATTTTTCAATATCAGAAACTTTTATTCTTTCTGCTCCGACGGACTTTTTTTCCAACTCATTAATTTCTTTTATACTGTATCCTAACCACAAAAGCTCTAATTTTGATGTCCTTATATACTTTTGTGCTGTTAAGTAAGGTGGCGATGTAAATATAATATCAACACTATCTGAAGGTAAAATACAGGAATTACTTTTGTCAATAACTCCTCGTTGTAATAAAATCCCCTTTTTAATTTTCCTTGCATCATCCCATATTATTTTACCTTCAACAGGATTATCTCTAAGTATTTTAAAAACTGCATTCAGTTTTTTACAATTTGATAAAACTTCCTCTTCAAAAATTTTCCATAAATTAGGTGTTTTAGCTCTTTCTAAATGTTCTTTTAACTTATTAAACTTTGGTGTATTCTTATACTTCTCTAACTTTAATACTACTGGAGGAGGTATGTATGGATCGGCTTTTGACACTTTTCTTATGATCCCGGAAAAACTAAGCCAAAAGAAGTCCTTAACATCATTTTCAAATTCAAGACTTTGTATTGCATACTTTAGTTTTGCTAATTTGTTAATAGCATCTTGAGAAAACCACATGTCTATTTTATCGTATATAGGAATAAATTCCTCAGTATTTATTGATTTAGAATGGTATATTTTATTAAGTTCTCTCAAGTAGTCAGGGACAAGACTTGTATCAAAAACTGTAACTTTTACCTTAGAAATTAGACGACCTATAGGATTTATTTCTATCCCCCAAGACTCTCTTTGAACATATGGATTTATTAATGCCTCCAATAAAATGGTTCCACTTCCTGCAAATGGGTCTAACAGAACACCATTAATTGTCTGAAGTTCTGAGAGTGAAAGAATATACCTTGGAATATATGGATATATCCTTCCAGGATAAAAGTGAATGTAATGATGATTTATATTATTGCTTCTATTTACATCCTCCAATGAACTATATGCATCTTTAAAATCGAAAATTATAGGTTCTCTTCCATTATTCTGATATATCTTTGCCAATTTATATAGTTCCTTACTTTTCATGTTTTCCACCTTATGCCCACCATTTCATATAACTTAGTTATATCCGAACTCTGTTTTTTTACATTTCCTTCACATCCCATCTCAACGATAATTATATCCCTTTCCTAAAAAATATTCAAATTTTTGCCGGCTGACTAAATGGTAGTATACTGTTCTCAGGAAAATCCTCTTCTCTTATACTCCTTTAAGCCTTCAACAAGAATATGAAGTGCCTCTCTCATTAAATCACTTTCAAGCACATAGGCAATTCTTACCTCATCATGTCCTTTATCCGGGCTTCTATAAAATGGCTTTGCCGGTGCCACCATTACTGTTTTCCCGTCTAAATTGAAATCAGATAGCAACCATTTTGCAAAATGGTCTGCATCTTTGACGGGAAGTTTTAAAACTGCATAAAAAGCTCCATCTGGTTTTAAAGCAAATATATCTGCATGCTCTTCTATAACACTGAAAGCAGCATCCCTTCTTTTCCTGTATTCCTCTATCATACGAGGTAAAAACTCGTCTATTCTTCTATACCCCTCTATGGCACCATACTGTTCTATTGTTGGCGGACATAGCCTCGCCTGACCATACTTGAGAACATTTGTAAGGATCTTTTTGTTCTTTGTGGCAATAAACCCTATTCTTGCCCCACATGCACTGAATCTCTTTGAGATGCTGTCAATTACTATCAACCTTTCGGGATTCGTATCCAGTTTTAATACAGAGTACGGCTCTGTACCATTGAAGATAAACTCTCTGTAAACCTCATCTGAAATAATGTAGAGGTTATACTTTTCGGCCAAGTCTTTTATCATTTCGTATTCTTCTTTTGTATAAACTGCTCCTGTTGGATTATTGGGACTGCATAATAAAATTGCTCTTGTTTTTTTAGTTATAAGTCTCTCTATTACACCTTTTTCAGGGAGATGGAATCCTTCTTTTACATCAGTGGGTATGGGAACAATATCAACACCTGCCATATTGGCAAATCCGTTGTAATTTGTATAATAGGGCTCTGGTATCAGTACCTCATCACCTTCATCCATAGTCGTAAGAAACACAAAGAAGATGGCCTCTGAACCTCCTGATGTAATGAATATTTCACATGGGTCTATATCAACACCATACCGCTTAAAGTATTTTGATATTTCCTCCCTGAGTTTTAGAAGCCCCTGTGATGGTCCGTATGGTAGCACTGGATTTGAGAAATCCCTCATGGCCTTTAGTATGAAGGGTGGCGTTGGTATATCAGGTTGTCCAATGTTAATATGATATACCTTTATCCCTCTCTTTTTAGCCTCATCTGCATAGGGAACAAGTTTCCTTATGGGAGAGGCCTCCACCTTCATGCCTCTCTTTGATATATGAAGGTTCTGCATATCCTATCTCCTGTATTTTACAAAATCTCTGTATTTTTTGGGTTTTTCCTCACCTCTTAATACTCTCAACGCTCCAAAGGCAAGGGCTTCCATTTCGTTTTCCCCCGGTATCACTTCCACCGGTGCAATCCACTCAACATACTCTCTTAGTGAATTTATCAATTCCTCTGAACGTGACATTCCACCTGTGAAAATTATAAAATCAACCTTACCTTTTAATGCTGCACTCATAGCACCTATCTCTTTGGCAATTTGATAAATCATGGCATTATAAACCAGCCTCGCGTATTCGTCTTTCTCTGCCATCTTCAGCACTTCTTTGAGATCCTGCGTTCCAAGATAACTCATTAGTCCCCCCTCTTTTGTAACTTTCCTGATCATCTCTCTCTCCGTGTGCATACCTGAATAACAGAGTTTTATTAGACCTGTAACCGGTAAAGAGCCTGTTCTCTGTGGGGAAAATGGGCCTCCATCATTGGCATTGTTAACATCAAACATCTTTCCCTTTCTATGGGGTGAAATGGATATACCTGTTCCAAGATGTGCCACAATGAGGTTGAGTTCCTCATATTTTTTTCCATGCTTTTCTGCTACCTTACGCGCAACATACTTTGTGTTAAGGGTGTGACAGAGACTTTTTCTCTCAAGTTCTTTTAAGCCCGATAGTCTTGAAACATCATCAAACTCATCCACTGACACCGGGTCAACAAAGAACGCTGGCTTTTTATATATTTTTCCAAGTTCATTTACAATGAGGGCACCTAAATTTGATGGGTGGTCTGCCTGAACTTTTCCACTTTTAACGTCATTTAAAACATCATCATCAGCGAAATAAACACCGCTCTTTAAAGGGTAAAAGGCACCACCACGCCCGACAAAGGCATCCATTTGAGCAAGATTCAGATTGCTCTTATTCACAAATTCCTCTATCTGTTTCATCCTGTAATTAATCTGGTCATCAAGTTTTTCAAGTTCATTGAGTTCAATGGGGTTATGTTCAATCTCTTCCTTGAGTATACGTGTTTCATCTTCAAAGTATGCGAGTTTTGTTGTTCCTCCACCAGGATTTACGACAAAAATCTTAAACGCCATTGTTACCTCCTTGCTACGGCCTCTATTTCAATGAGCGCATTTTTGGGTAGACTGCTAACAAACACGGTGCTTCTTGCAGGATAAACCTTATGGAAAAATTCACTGTAAACTTCATTAACCTGTGAAAAATCCTCCCCTTCTTTAATAAAAAGCGTCACTTTTACCACATTATCCATGGAAAGTCCGGCTTCTTTTAACAATAAAGCAACCTTTTCAAGAGCCCTTCTTGTTTGCTCTTTGATGTCTGTAGTGCCTTCAGTTATACCAAGCTGACCTGAGATAAAAACCCAGTCTCCCACCATAACAGCAGGGGAATATGGACCCTGAGGGTTTATCCCTGATGAAACAATCTCTCTTTTCATCTTAAAAATTCCTCCATTTTTCTTTCAAGTTTTTCCAGTCTCTTAAAGTTCTTCTTCTCCATTAACTCTTCTTTAAGGAGATTGAACTCTTTCAACATCCTCACTTTATCACCAAGATACCCGTATATTTCCATTAAAAGCTCATGAAAATCCAGAACATCAAAATTGTTTGTATCAGAAAATCTGGTTGTTGCAATTTTAAGATAGTTTTCTGCTTTTGCCCTTTCACCCTTCTTTGCAAACCAGAGAGATATATACGAAGCAATGTAAACAAGGTCATTGATACCGGTCTTATTGTCCATATACTTTTTAGCTCTCTCCATGTAATCTGATATATCTTCTCCTGTTATTAACGAAATTTCCATTCTCCGTCTTAATTCGTGCACTTCAAGGTCATTATCTTTTACATCTTTCTTTAATTTAAGATATTCTTCAAGTATAGCTGAAGACTTTTCCAGTTTACCCATTTTTGCATATACGACTGCAAGGTACAGCATGTTGTAAAGTCTCTCAATACTTTTATCATCGCCTTCAAGGGACTTTTCAAGATGCTCCTGAGTACTTTTAAGGTCATCAAGTTCATAGCTTATGTTGGCTAAATTAGCGTAAATGTAAGAAAGGAGATAAGAATTCCCTATACGCCTTACATATTCCTCCGCCATTTCAAGTAATTTCCGCGCTTTTTCTATTTTACCTGTAGTAGAATAAATTGCCCCAAGATTTACAAGTGAGAGGGAGTAATAATACATTGCTCCAATTTTTTTGAATTCGTCTTTTAGTTCCCTGAGAATCTCTATAGCGTTCTCTGGATAACCTTTATTGAAAATCACAGAAGACAGTGAGAATTTGGTAACAAGGTAAAAGAGCCTGTTTTTCCTTGCATAGTCCATCTCAAGGGCTGAAATATAGTACTCCTCAGCTCTTTCAAGTTTTCCAAGCCTCCTGTAACATACTCCTAATTCCTGATAACACTTGGCTATAATTTTCTCATCATTTCTCTTTTGGGCTGTCTCAAGCACCTTTTTATAAATGTCTATTGCCTCCTCAATTCTTCCCTCTCTTTGTCTTATCCAGGCAAGCATTATTCTGGCACCATCCAGCACTTGCTCATCTTCTACATGATTGAGTATATAATGAGTAATCCTTTCTGATTCTTCAAGATTGTTCAGCATTTCGTGGACATCTGCCAGTCTCAGAAGATACCTGTAATTTTCCGGGGCTTTCTCCACAAGATCTTCCAGTATCCTAAGACTCTCTTTAAGCTCTCCCATGTAATAATAAGCATTGGCCATTTTATATAATGTCTCATTGTCCGGGAGGAGGTTGTAGCTCTCTTCAAAGTATCTCAGTGCAGAACGAAAGGCAAAAACCTTCATGGCATTTTCACCTGCAACACTGTAAAATTCTGCGGCTTTCTTTTTATCTCCAATCATTTTATAGTGATGGGCCAAAAATGCGCTTTTCTCCTCCCTCTCGGATTTCGGAACAAATTCCTCAAAATACTCTAGAACCTTTCTATGGTAATATATCCTTTTGCCCTTTGATATCTCCTTAAGAATTACATCCCTTATTATGCCAGCGGGAAACATGTAATTCTTATAAGATTCATGCTGCAAAAGTCCGGTTCGCTCTATCGTATCAAGCACATTGTAAAGTTCTCCCTCTCCCATGGAAACAAGATGCGAGAGTTTATCAATTGATATCGCTTCTCCATACACTGCCATTAGTTCAAGTATCTTAAGATGCTGAACGTCAAGAGACCTGAGCTTGGTTTTTATAATACTTTCTGCATTGGGAGTAAACACAGCCTCAGCGTAGGCATTATCTGAAAGTTCCCATTTGCCATGTGAGTCAGGATAGAGGAAACCACCCGCAAAAAGAGCCCTTATTATCTCTTCAACATAGTAAGGGTTTCCTCCACCATTTTCATAAATGTACTCTACCGCCTCATGACTGACAGATTCTCCAAGGATAGATTTAATGAGTTGTGCAACATTCTCCCTGTTCAGTGGTCCTATCTCAATGCTGAACATCCTGTCTTTAAAAGTTTCATATATTTTGCTGTATCCAGACGAACCTTCCCTTATACGATGTGTACCTACTATCTTTATCTGAGGATTGAGTTCTACGGCATATTTCAGGAACTCCGCACTCTCCTCATCAATCCATTGAATGTCATCTATGGCAAATACAGGTGCTTTACCCGTGAAGGATAGAAGAAACCCGTATATAGAGTGCATGAAAACTTCTTTTTCTCCTTTTTCATATCTATCTTCGGACTCCTCAAAAACTCCGGGGACAAGGCGTGCTATATGTTTTCGGGAAATGGGTGCGAGTTCCCTGTAAAAGTTCAAAAATTCACTCTTTTTTGATTGATAGAGTTTTTTTAAAATATCCCTTACCACATAGTAGGGAAAATTATGGGTGGCACTGAAACCTCTGCCATAAAGGATATTTTCAGATTGCTGGGCGAAAAACTCATTTATAAACCTTGTTTTTCCCATTCCTATATCACCATGGACCAGATACAGGCTGTAATTATCCCAAGCAAGGGCATTCTTCAGTGCCTCCATCTCTTCTTCTCTGTCAACAAAAATACGGGCAGGAATTCTGGGTTTTAGATTTGAACCTGTAGCAAAAAACACCCTTCCTTTGCCATGTCTCTTGGCAAGATAAAGCCCGGTGTCAGCTCCTGAAAGCAGTTCCTCTATATCTTTCCCGTCATCTGGATATTGGGCAACCCCGATGCTCACTCCAACCCCCATGCTGCTGAAGTATTCACTCTGTTTTATCCTCTCAATAATTCTCTTGGCCACAATAAGCCCTGCATTCCTTTCTGTGTGAGGTAGAATTATAACAAATTCATCACCACCGTATCTTACCAGAATATCCGATTTTCTGAGATAGTCCTTTAGAAAAGCAACAAACTCCTTGAGCATCCTGTCACCCTCAATATGCCCTTTTGAGTCATTTACATTCTTGAAATTATCAAGGTCAAGCAAAAGCAGGGTAAATGGCGTGTAATACCTGTTATACTTCTTTATTTCAATGGCAAGATACTCCTTAAGAAACCGCCTGTTATACACTCCCGTAAGGTCATCAAGAAATGCCTCATCTTTTCTGGCCAGCATCAGAACCGCTCCACCTCAAATTCGGGAAGATGATGGGTTACATTAAGCTTCATCAACGTAAATCCTCTTTTATCGTCATACTCAATTATTGAATAGGAAGCTGTATCAAAATGCAGCCTCCAGAAATAGGGCTTTTTTATGCCCAGAAGTTCTGCAAAGAGTGGCTTTAGAACCGCTCTATGTGTTACTATACAAAAAGTCCCATCCCGATATTCCTTGATTAGATTCAAAACCCCTCTTTTTGCTCTTTCTTTTACCTCATCAAGGGTCTCTGCCCCGGCAATCTGCAATTTTTCGGGTTCAGTTATCCACAAATGCCACTCTCTCGGGTATTTTTTCTGTATGTACTCTTTCCTCTTCCCCTCCCATTCGGCAAGATTAATGTTATTGAACTCATCCATAATTCTAACAACCTGACCATTTGCCACGAATAAAGCAGTCTCATAGGCCCTTTTTAAGGGACTTGAAATTATAGCAGAGAACCTTATACCTTTTAAGGCACGGGCAAGACTCTGTGCCTGTTTCTTGCCTAATTCTGTAAGGGGGAAATCCGTCCTTCCTCTGAATAATCCCTCTTTATTCCCTTTAGACTCCCCATGTCGTATAAAATAAAATGTTATTCGGGACATGTATTAGAATATTAAAAAGGACATCCTGCGTTTTTTCAAGTGGTGGGCACGGTTTTATATGAATTACAACACTTTAAGAGGTATAAACTATCTCCACTCTTTACCGTGAACAAGCCTGTGCATCAATGCAAGGTTTTTTCCCAACCTCTCTGCATACTCTACAGCCTCACGGTCTTCAAGTGGGTCAAGGTAATTAACCGAATAGGTGAAGGCATATGGAGGAAACATAAATCCCATGTCATTCAACGTTCCCATAAGTTGCAGTATTGTCATCATGGCACCATCTTCCTGAGCGGTTACCACAAATCCTCCAATTTTACCATCAAGCATTTTATTCACATTTTCTAAAGATGTAAGCCTGTCTATGAGGTTTTTCATTCTACCCGACATGGAGTACCAGTAAACAGGAGTCAGGAAAACCATAACATCTGTACCAAGCATTTTATCCATCACTATGCGGAAATCATCATTCAAATTGCCCTCAAGACAACGTTCAGGATTACAGAGCTTCCCGCTTTCACTCACACAGCCTTCACAGAAATTGATATTGAGGTCAACAAGATGCAAATATTCAACCTCATATCCCTCTTTTTCAAGACTCTCTTTGACTTTTGTTGAAAGTCTGAAAGTAATACCTTTATCCCTTCTTGCCGAACCGTTGATAAACAGTGCTTTTTTCTCCATAATATATATTATAAGAGAAGAAACACGAAAGTTTAAGCGAAAGCCTCATCAGGAAGGCTGTGCCTGTGATTCATTCTTTCCAAAAATTTCAGAATAAACCGTTTTCAAAAAAGTTTTGTTTATAAGGGGTACGGAAATAGCTGAGAATAAAATACTGAAAAATACTACTGAGTAGACAATATCTCTTATTAGATTGCCTCCCGTTATTCCCCGCTGTGCAGGAATTGAGGCAAGTACCGCTGCAGCAAGCCCTTTTGGAATCATAACACTCATATAGGAGGCATCCTTCCATGGAATATCCCTTGCTCTAAAAACTCTTATTACAACGAGTCTACCGAACATCAAAGTCAGGGTTATAAAGAACCCTATTGAAATAACCCAGAAATCGGCAAGTCTCATGGAAAGGCCAAGATACACAAAGAAGAAAGTTTTAAGTAAAAATACAACTTCACTGTAAAATGTTCTTTCTGTTTTTGTTACCGTAGAAAACCTTAAACCTTTTATTCTAAACGGCATCTTCTCTTTTGGAATTTTTACAAGATTTGCAAGGGAGATACCAAAAGCTAAAGATGCTATCGCTCCACTGTATCCAAGAAATTCGGCTATACCAAAGATTATAAATATAAAAGCGAGGGTGGAGAACATTGTATTCGGTATTTTTCTCATTTTTCTTATTATAACACCCCAAACAGTGGCACCCAGAAAACCGATTAATCCTGCCATGGTAAAAGAAGCAAGGATTTTACCGGTTATTCTGCCCACAGAAAGATTACCCGAGTCATACGCGCTCAATAGTGCGAAACTCACGACAATACAGATAACATCTGTAAATGCCGACTCAAGGAAGAGAATAATGTACGATTTCTCTGACATATCAAGGGAGTTAATAATAGGAACTACAACAGCAGATGATGTTCCCCCGAGAATGGTACCTGTAATGAGTGCAGATAACCAGTCAATCCCCGTGGAATAATGAACTATAAGGGAAACAAAAATCGCAGTAACAACAAACGAGGAAAGCATTATTCCAAGAGTATCATCAAGAGATTCCTTAATTACATCAAGTTTCAGGTTTACTCCACCCTCAAAAAGAATCACTATAAGTGCTATGGTGGTGGCCACCTCTCCTACCTTACCAAAATCCGAGGGGCTTACAATGTGCAAAAGGGGTCCAAGAAGCATACCTGAGACCATAAGTAACAGCACATCTGGAATCCTGAACTTTTCAAACATGACAGAAAATATTATGGCCAGAAAGGTAATAAGTCCTGTTAAAAATATTGCAAGTGCCATCAGTCTGACATGAATACGGTTTTAAGAGGACATGTTTCACAAAGAGGATTTTTGCTTTTGCAGTAATCTTTTCCCAGCTTCACTAAAAGTGCATGATACTCTTTATATAAAGCCACGCTACGGGGCAAATTCTCTACAAACATAGCCTGTACTATATCGTAATCCGCTTTTTCTTCAATTATGTTGTGTCTTGATAGAATTCTTTTTGTATAGGCGTCAACAACAAAAACAGGCCTGTCCATGGCATAAAGCAGGATAGAATCTGCCGTTTCTTTACCAATACCCCTGATTTTAAGGAGCTCTCTCCTTATTTCTGCTGTACTTTCATTTATTTCAGTCAGACATCCGCCTTTTTCAAGAAGCCACAGAAGAAAACTCTTAAGACGTTGTGCTTTCTGATTGTAAAATCCAGCAGGCCTTATGAGCTCTTTTAAATCCTCTAAGCTCAATGAAAGAAGCCTTTTAATGTCAAGTAACCCTTCTTTTTTCAAATTGTTAATTGCCTTTTCCACATTTCTCCATGCTGTGTTCTGCGTCAATATAGCACCAATGGCAACTTCAAGTGGAGTATCACCTGGCCACCAGCCCTGTGGCCCAAATGTATTGAACAGAACATCATAAATTCTCCTTATAAGCATTATTCAAATACACCTTCAATCTTCGTCTTGCAGTGTGGGCATCTGCCATATATAAGCCTGTTTTCCACAAGTTCAAACCCTTCCCTTCTGATAAGCACCTTACCGCAGACAGGACATCTGGTTTCCTCCCCCATACCATAGACATTGCCGATATAGATGTATTTAAGCCCATTCTTTTTCCCTATTTCCTCTGCCTTTTTCAGGGTCTCAATTTCCGTAGGGGGGACATTCCGCATTTTGTAAGCCGGATAGAACCTTGATATGTGCCATGGAGTGCCTTCACCAAGTTCATTTACAATAAATCTTGTTAGATTATCAATATCCTCTTCCTTTGTATTAAATCCATCAATTAAAAGTGTGGTGATTTCAATCCATATCCCAAGACGCTTATAATGCTTTATGGATTTTAGCACCTCATCCCTTCTTGCTCCAATAACACTTGCGTAAAACTTTTTGTCCCAGCCCTTAAGGTCAATATTGGCTGCATGAAGGAAGGGGGCTATCTCCTCAAGAGGCTTTTCTTCAATGTATCCATTGGTCACAAAGACATTGCGTATATTAAATTCTACCGCCTTCTCGGCTATATCCAGTGCATATTCGTAAAACACGGTTGGTTCCGTGTATGTGTAGGCAATAACAGGTGTTCGGTATCTTAAAGCGGTGCTTACAACCTTCTCAGGTGGAAACTCATCCCCAACTATTTTACCAAGAAGTATGGGTATATGTGCTATATCCCAGTTCTGGCAGAATTTGCATCTGAAATTACAGCCAACACATGCAATTGAAAGTGCCTGGGAACCTGGCAGGAAGTGGTATAGAGGTTTCTTCTCTATTGGGTCAATATGAATGGCCACAAGTTTACCGTAATTTAAAGAATAAAGCCGACCACCTGCATTTTTACGAACTCCACAAATACCGGTCTTTCCCTCAGGGATAATACACCTATGCCTGCAAAGATTGCACCTTACTCTTTGCTTATCAAGTGGTTCCCAGAAAAGACCCTCTTTCACTTTAAATCACTTTACGATAAGTGTTGGAATACGCGTTATCTGAACAAACTTCTCAGATGTGCTTCCAAGAATGGTTCTTTCAAATCCACTCATCTTTTTATGTGCCATAACCACAAGGCCAATTTCCTTTGATTTTGCAAAACTATCTATTTCATCTGCCACATCAACCCCAATTGAGACAGCGTAATTTATCCTCTCTATTCCGATTCGCTCCTCAAGAACCTGCAGGGTTCTTTCTTTCACTGCCTCAAGATTAAGTATATCCCTTCCTCCAAGATACTCTATATCCTCAAAGGGCATCATTTCTACAACAGAAAGCACATAGATACCAATGGAGTCCTCCTTTTCAAATTGTTTTATCTTCTCTACCACAAGAGGATTTATTTCGTGTATGTCTATGGGGAATAGAACTTTGTTAATGTTAACATCCCTCTCACCCTTGATAACCAGAACATCACTATTCGCCTTTCTTATAACCTTCATTGGGGAAACTGAAATTCCATAGTCTTTTTCACGCAAACCTAAAACAACAAGGTCAAAATCCGCACTCTTTTTGATTATTTCAACATAGGGCTTGCCATCAACAAGTTCAGCGTCAATGTCTATGCCCTTTTCCGAAAATCGGGAAACTATCTCTGAAAGTTTTTCCTCAGCCTTCTCCCTTATTTCAATCAGACTCGCCTCTATCTTTGAGGCGTCCCCGAAAAAAGTCATATCCTGAAAAAAAGCAAGATATGACGGCAATTCAGATGGAAACACATGGAAAACGGTTATTTTTCCTCCATCTTTCAAAAACTTAACACTGTTTTCCACCGCCTTGATAGATTCCTTAGAAAAATCTACTGGTACAAGTATCCTGTTATACATTTTCTTTCCCTCCTGTTATAATACTGAAGACAATCCCGAGCAAAAGACTCAGGAAAAATGCCGGGACAAGAACATAAATTATTCGTTCCGATAGTCCGAGCATACTCCACACAACAGTAAAAACAGAGCCTGTGATTAAAGATGCAAGCGCCCCCCATCTGTTAAATCCCCTGAAATAGAGTGCAAGTAGAATAATAGGGCCAAATGATGCTCCCATTGCACTCCAGGCAAAATTAAGAACATAGGAGTAAATGGACCGAACATTGGTGAGGGCAAAAATCATTGCAAGTAGAGTAAGACCTACAATAATCAACCTTGTTATGCTTACAAGTTCATCCGATTTCATGCTCTTTCTGGATATCTTTTTATAAAAATCGTGAATAAGGGCTGTGGCAGCATACATGAGCTGAGAATCTGCAGTTGACATAATGGCGGCAGTAATTGCAGCCAGCACAACTCCTGCAAGCACGGGATTTAAAGCTGCCCTTGTAAAAGCTGGAAGCACATGCTCAGCATCCTGAAGATTTGGTAAAAGTACCCTGCCGGCTATACCCAGCGTTGTGGAGCCAAAAAATACCACAAATCCCCATAAAATTGAAATAACTGCGGCCTTTTTTGTCTCCTTTTCATCCTTTGCTGTAATGTATCTCATAACAACATGGGGCATGCCGGGATAACCGAGTGCTATACCAAGATTCATCACTATAAAACCACCCAGAAAAGCGCCCCCTGCGCCACGAGTCAAAGAAGCAAGCCCTTCTTTTGAAAGTTCATGAATAATATTTGATGGACCACCTGCTTTGATGACTGCAACAACGGGAAAGACAAGCATTACAAAAGCCATTAAAAGGCCCTGTAGTAGATCGGTCCAGGAAACAGAGGCATATCCTCCCATTACAACGTAAGCACCTATTATGAGTCCCCCAACAATCACACCGGTTTTGTATGAGGCAATACCCATACCAGCCATCGTTTTTCCAGAGCCTGTAAACTGCGCCACAACATAGGAAGTCATGAATACAACAATTATGATTGCTGAAATTATTCTTAAGATGTGCGTATGGTCATTTACACTATCTTCAATAAAGTCTTCAAGATTTATTGAGCCAAGTTCCCTGCTTTTTCTATTAAGGGGAACCATTATCAAAAGCGCATTTATGAGATACCCTATCATACATCCTATAGCTGCCCAGTAAGCGGCTATGCCTTTTGAGTAACCTATACCAGAAAGTCCGAGCATAACCCAGGCGCTTTCAGCAGAAGCAGAAGAGGAAATGGCCGTTACCCATGCTCCAAAACTCTTCCCTCCAGCCACAAAGTCTTCATAACTTTTGGAGAACCGCTTTTCAGCAATATAACCTATACCCAAAAGTGCAATAAGGTAAATAACAAATGTAATTATAAGACTTACATTAGCCTCCATTGCCTGCTCCTTCTTGTAGTTCTATTATAACGTGTCTATGAGGTAAATTCAAAGAGATATGGAATAAAATACCCGAATTCTAAAGAAAACTATTTTATTTGCATACGTTCTTTCTTTATGCGTTCTATTCTGGGATTAAAACCAAGATTCTCAAGAATCTTTAAGAGAGCATAAAACCTCTTTTCTTCATCGTCTGCTCTGGTAAGTACTGAGTATTTCCATTTAAGGTGCATTAATTCTGCAAGAAGAGCAGCGTGTGGATATTTATTAACATTTTCTTCAACCTCTTTTAGCTTCTGTTGGCATGTATCTATTTTCCCTGTCCTCAAACTTACATCACATTCGTACAGAGAAAGAATTACCTGTTTTTCCAGATTTACCGGCATGTTTAGAGATTCTCCCATTCTTTTAACTATATCATAAAGTCTGTCATTCATTTCACCTGCAGCAAGGATGTCATACTCCATAACCAGAATATCAAAGCGTTCTGAATCCACACCTTTTTCACGTGCCTCCTTCTTTGCCAGTTCAAGATAACGATAGGCTTCTTCATAGTTTTCCTGTTCATAAAACAGCTCTGAATATCCAATCAATGCCTGTATTGTGTGTTTGGCTACATCCAGGTCTTTTGCTATATTTAGAGCCTTTGAAAAATAGCTTTCCGATTCATTAAATTGTCCAAGTACACTGAGAATCTTTCCAATGGCTATCTGTTCCACAACTAAATTAACTCCTCCACCCATTTGTTCAAATAGTGTAAGAGATTTGCTGTGAGAATTTAAAGCCTTTCTATAAAAACCAAGGGCTCTCTCAGTATCACCAATAGTGCTATATGTAACCCCTGTCATTCTCACATCATTTATTCCGTGGAACATGGATAGTGCATTTTCAAGGAACTCAAGGGCTTTACGAAACTTACCATTCATAAACATGTGATATCCATATGCCCACAGTGCACTTGCTTCTATCCTTCTATAGCCAATCTTCCGTGCGAGGTCTATTGCACTTTTTAAAAGAGATTCGGCTTTTTCATCAAGTTTTTTGTCTATATACACAAGGGCCATATTATACAAAATCATCGAACTATGGGAAAGAAGGTTATTTTCACGACACAGGGTTTCCGCCATCTCATAATATCTTAACGCTTCTTCGTATTTATCCTGCTCATGAAGGTAGATGGCCATATTGTTGAGAATAATAGCTTCATTTGCAACTCTATTTGCTTTACGGGTGATTTCAAGCGCTTTTTCATACATCTCAAATGTCTTACTGCGGTCTTTTGTATCTCTGTATGTACTGCCAAGAGTATTGTATGCACCTATCTCTTCCATCTGGTACCCGTGTTTTCTGGCAAGTTCAAGTGCGTGTTCTGCATTCCGTCGGGCCTCTTCAATCTTGCCAAGTATTTGCTGTGTCCATCCCAATCCGTTGTATGCTGTAGTCAAAAGGTCATAAAACCCTTCTCTATCAGAAATTTCTATGACTCGTTTATAACAGTCCTCCGAATACAGATAATCTCCCACATGTCCTGAAACTTCTGCTACTTTTAAAAGAATCTGGGCTTTTTTTCTGAGGTGTTCCCTGTCGTTCTTTCCCTCAAGTTTTTCAAGAGCCCACTTATAATAACGCATGGCCTCTCTGGGTGCATAAATACTTCTGAGCTTGTCGCCCGCTTTTTCGCCATACTCTATAACCTTTTCAGCGTTTTGTTGCACATAATAGTGATACGCAAGGTCTTCTTCCATTCCATCCGGTATATTGCTTTCTATCCACTCTGCCACCTTTCTGTGCAACACTCGCCTTTTTAATCGACTAAGAGAGGAGTAGACTACATTTCTTATCAATTCACTTTTAAATTCAATAAACTCACCGGTATCATTTTCACGAACAAGCCCCAGCCTCAAGGCTTCTTCAATCAATCCAAACACATGACTTTCATTATACCCTGTAATCTTCACCAGAAGATCTACATACCCCCTTACTGCAACACTCAACACTTTAAGTAATTCTCTACCCTCTTCCGAAAGCATGGAGATTTTCCTCTTAACCACATCTTCAATTGAGCGGGGGAGTATATTTCTATCTGGCTCTTTAAATTCCCACACATTACCCTTTATACGTAAATACCCTTCATGATATAAGGCAGATAGAAGCTCTTCAGCATAAAAAGGATTACCGGAACTTGCATTTGCCACATATTTTTCAAGCTCATGATGAGCATCATTTATCATTACTCGGACCATTTCCCTTAAATATGAGTTTTTCATTGGTTTAAGTTCAATAACATTAACCTGTCTTTCTCTACTGATATCCCTCAAGAATTTCTCAGAAACCTCACTTTCTTCCTCTTCCCTGACAGAGAAAATGAATCTTATTTTCTCTCCCCTATCCATTCTCAGCATGTATTTTATAGCCTCTATACTGTCTTCATCAATCCACTGTATATTGTCTATAACCACCACCTTTGGACGATTACCATAATTTATTACATACCTGAATGCTTCATAAAGTCTGTATCTGTCAATCATTACATCACCAATTACTTCAGAATCATCAAGTAACCCGGGGATTATTTTGGCTATTTCAATTTTTAAAGCGTCAGGCATAGCCTTTATCAGGTTTTCCTTCTCCCTTCTTATTCTGTACTTAACAAGTTCCCTGACAACATAATATGCAATCTTCCTCTCAAGTGCAAGACAATCGCTGAACAGAACATCAAACCCCTTTATGGAGCTCAACACTTCCTTTATCAATCTCGTTTTACCTATGCCAGCCTCACCTTTAATCACAGCCACTACACCACTTTTGATAGACGCCTTCAGGGCATCCTTATCGTCTATCCTATCAACGTGTTTAACACAGGGAATATACACCTTTTTGTGTGCGTCTTCTGTAGAAACCCTACCACGCCCCGCTCTCTTGGCATAATACAATCTATCATCAGCCTTTTTAAACAGCTCTTCAAAAACTTTTCCATCCTCTGGATAGGTCGCCACTCCAGCACTTGCACTCAGTTTGAGCCCGTCAAACTCAGTATTTTTCAGACGCTCTAAAACCCTATCCCAGACAATAAATGCCTCTTTCTTTGAAATACCGGGTTGAATAACGATAAATTCGTCTCCACCATATCTCACTACAATATCAGTATTTCTGAGATTGGTCTTTAGAAAGTTCCCAAAGAATCTTATTGCTTCATCACCTTTCAAATGACCATAGGTGTCGTTTATTTCTTTAAAATGGTCAAGGTCAGTCACTATTATGCTGAACACCCCTTCCTTATCCTGCATTGATGGTAATAACTCAACTTTCACATGCTCCAGAAACCTGCGATTTCTGACACCCGTAAGTTCATCAATGTATATATCAGGAGATTTTTCCCGCATATAATTATTTTAAAACCCTTATTAAGTATCCGAAACTAAAAGGAGTGAATCTATCACCGGGCAATCAAAGAACTTTGTTCAGAATTGCACTGACAAAAGAGATTATAATAGAGGCAAGCACAGCCATCCAGAAAGATGAGATGGTAAAACCGTGTACGATAAGGGCAGTAAGATAGAGAACAAATCCATTTACAACGAGAGCAAAAAGGCCAAGAGTAATAATAGTAATTGGCAGAGTTAAAAGCAGTAACACAGGCTTTATTATAGCATTAAAAATACCGAGAATAAAACCAGCAAGTAACAAAGATGTAACACCTGAAATATCCACCCCGGGAAGTATGGCTGCTGTAATACCCACTGAAACAGCATTTAACAGAACCCTTGTCAGAAAATTGCTTTTTTTCTCCATGATTTCCACTTCATACATATTTTAATTATAAAACAATACCGTTGTCCAACAAACTGTCTGAATTGGAGTCATGACCGGCCAAAGAGCATGTTTTATTTTGTAATACCAGAGATACACTCTTTGGTGTACATCCAATTAGAGACTTTTTTACGGAGTATTTATTTCATAATATTAGAAAAGGAGAGGAGTATATGGAAAATTCAGGTATCCTTTTCAGGGAAACCCAAAAATTTCGTCAGTTATGGGCATGGTTGTTTATTGCATTTTAACCTGCGCATGGTTTACTTTAAAATTTTCATAGATACATAAAAGGAGGTTGCCAGTGGGGAAAAAAAGAGGTTACATCGCTTTTGTTTTACATTCTCATCTTCCCTATGTTTTAGGACACGGAACATGGCCACACGGAGCGGAATGGCTCTATGAGGCAGCCAGCGAAACATATATTCCTCTCTACAGACACTTTAGAAAACTGAAAGATGAAGGTATAGATGCCAGAGTCACAATAGGCCTTACCCCTGTCCTGTCTGAACAGCTTGTTGATGAACGGTTTAAAAAGGGATTTGTTGAATACCTTAACCAGAAAATTGAATCTGCAAAAGAAGATAAAAAGTATTTTGAAAGAAAAAAAGAAGACCTGCTTTCAAAGACTGCTCAGTTGTGGATTGAATTTTACAGTAATATAAAAGAAACATTCTTCCATATAAACCACGACATTCCCGCTGCTTTTAGAAAACTACAGGAAGAAGGTGCAATAGAAATCATTACTTCAGGTGCAACACATGGATATGCCCCCCTTCTCTCACATGATGAGTCTGTTAAAGGCCAGATAAAAGAAGGCAAAAAAAGTTATAAGAGAATCTATGGAAAAGAGCCTCTGGGTCTATGGCCACCTGAACTTGCTTACAGACCACGTTACAGATGGAAGAGACCTACCGATGGAAAAGAATATCTCCGCAAAGGGGTTGAAGAGATATACTTTGAAGAGGGGATAAAATACTTTTTAGTGGACGCTCACCTTTTAAAAGGCGGGAAACCCATAGGCACCTATCTCTCTTTGTTTGAAGGGCTCAAAATACTCTGGGAAAGATTCAGAGAACAGTATAGGGAACTTGAAAAAAAGGAGCTTTCCGTTTACAGACCCTATTTTGCCATATCTGAAGGTACTAAAAAGCCTGTTGGATTCTTCACAAGAGACCCGAATACAGCACTTCAGGTATGGTCAAAGGATTGGGGTTATCCGGGAGACCCTCTCTACCTTGAGTTCCACAAAAAGCATTTTCCGGGAGGTCACAGATACTGGCGCATAACCAATCCTGATGGAGATCTTGCAACAAAAGAGCCTTATAACCCACAAAGCGTTGAAATACCGTTATCCAACCAATCTGACCACTTTGTAGGCCTAATTGAAAAGACTATAAATGAAACGGATATAGAAAATCCCATTATTGTTTCTCCATACGATGCAGAGCTCTATGGTCATTGGTGGTTTGAAGGACCAAGATGGCTCTATCTTGTTTTAAAGAAAATTTCGGCAAGCAAGATCGCAAAGAGCATTACACTCTCAGAATACTTTGAGAAATATCCACCGGAGTTAACTGTGGGACTACCCGAGGGCTCATGGGGAGAAGGGGGATTTCACTGGGTATGGCTCAACGAATGGACCGAGTGGACATGGAAGGTGATATACGAGCTTGAGGACAGATTTTTTGACCTACTTTACAAAACAAAGAGAACTGCACTTATAGAAAGACTGTTCAAGCAGGCAGCAAGAGAGCTACTTTTACTTGAATCTTCTGACTGGCAGTTTCTAATAACAACGTGGAGTGCAAGGGATTATGCAGAGGAGCGTGTAATGGAACACGCAGACTATTTGAGAAGAATACTTGACATAATAGAAAACCTTAAAGGTGAAGGTTTAAATAGAGAAGATGAAGAATTTATAAGAGACCTTGAAGATAGGGACAGATTGTTCCCTGACATAGACCCATATGAGTGGAAGGAGGAGAAAAAATGAAGATATTGCTGGTAAGTTCTGAGGTATTCCCATATGCAAAAACAGGTGGACTTGCAGATGTGGCAGGTGCCCTGCCTAAGTATCTTAAAAACTTTGGTGTGGAGGCTTATGTGGTACTACCCTTTTACACAAGGATAGTTGAGGGAAAGCACAATATAAAAGACACCGGGATAAGACTTGTCGTTAACATTGATGGAGAGAGAGAAGTAAAGGTTTTTGAAGATAACTCCTATGGATACAGAGCATATCTTCTAAGATATGACCCATACTTTGACAGAGAACATCTTTATGGCACAAAGGACGGGGACTATCCCGACAATCATCTGAGATTCGGTTTGTTTGACAAAGCGGTTCTCAAATTAGCAGAAAAACTTGGTGATATTGACCTTCTCCACATAAATGACTGGCAGAGTGGTCTTATACCTCTTTATCTAAAGCATACAGAAGAGTTCTCATCCATCAGAAATATCAAGGTCCTCCTTACAATTCATAATATAGCCTATCAGGGTTTATTTCCTCCTGATGTAATGGGCCCTCTTGGTATTCCCTCTCATCTTTTCAATATGGAAGGCATTGAGTTTTATGGGAAGGTTAATTTTCTGAAAAGCGGGATAGTGTATTCAGATGCAATAAACACAGTAAGCCCAACCTATGCGAAGGAAATACAGACACCTGAATACGGTTACGGGCTTGACGGTATTCTCAAAAAGCGCAGCAATGTCCTCTTTGGAATAATTAACGGTATAGACTACGAAGTCTGGAATCCAGCAACCGACAAACACATTTATTACAACTATTCCATTAAAAACGCCATCACTGGCAAAAAAGAGAATAAGAAGGCACTTTTTAAGGATGTGGGATTAAAAGGGACATGCAAACCACTCTTTGGTATAGTATCAAGACTTGCAAAGCAAAAGGGATTTGACGTATTTCTGGAAGTTCAGGATAGACTATTTGAAAGAGACCTTAAACTCGTTGTCTTAGGTTCTGGTGATAAGGTTTACAATGACCTCTTTATTGACCTTGCGAAAAAGTATCCTGGTAAAATCTACGCAAGAATAGGTGTATATGATGAAGCCTTTGCAAGGAAGATTTATGCTGCAAGTGATTTTTTCCTCATGCCTTCTGTGTATGAACCATGCGGACTTGGACAGATGATTTCCATGAGATTCGGCACCATCCCCGTAGTAAGAACAACGGGAGGGCTAAAAGATACTGTGAAGGATATACAAAAGGAAGATGGTTACGGAATAAGATTTGATAATCTTACAGGTCAAGAGTTTTTAAATGCAATAGACAGGGCAATAGAACTCTATAAAGATACAAAGAGAAAGAACGCAATAGTGAAAAAGATAATGAGCATGGACTTTTCATGGAATAACTCCGCTGGAGAATACAGTAAACTCTACGAAAAACTCGTTAAAAATGAAATTTGACATTGTTATTAAAAACGCACTCATAGTAAACCATAACAGAACAGAACGGGCTGATATAGGTGTAAAAGGTGAAAAGATAGAAAAAATAGGAACCATAACCGAAGAAGCAAATATAGAGATTCCCGGGGAAGGCAAAATAGTCTTCCCCGGAATCATTGACCCACACACCCACATGGGTATTCCCATGATGGATACCTTTTCTGTTGACAACTTCAAAACAGGTAGTTATGCAGCAGCCCACGCTGGAGTCACAACCATTATAGACTTTACAGTGCAGAATCCAGGAGATACACTTCTTTCTTCATTTGAAAGACGCCGTCATGAAGCAAGAATATCCCATGTTGATTATGCCATTCATGTTAATATAACATCATTTTACAATGGCTTTCTTGATGACATGGAAAAGGTGGCAGAAAAGGGGGCAAGGAGTTTTAAGGTATTTTTTGCATACTCATTTAAGATATCTGATGAACTGTTTTTGAGGGTTCAGGAGAAAGCAAAGGATATAAACGCACTCATACTCCTTCATGCAGAAAACGGCGCAATTATAGATTATCTGATAAAAAGAAACATTGAAAGAGGACACACTACCCCTTTCTACCATGGCATATCAAGACCGGTATTTACAGAAGAAGACGCTGTTCAGAGAGCCATTCTAATTACAGAATATACAAACTCATCTCTTTACATTGTCCACATGACCAGTAAAAGAGGTCTTAAAAGAGTAAAGGAGGCAAAAAAGCGTAAGATAAGGGTATTTGCAGAAACATGTCCTCAATACCTCTATTTCACAGATGATGTATACAAAAGACCCGATGGCCATTACTTCATTGCAAGCCCGCCTCTCAGAAAAGAAGAAGATGTAGAATACCTCTGGGAGAAAATTAAGGATGGCACCATGGACACCATAGGTACAGATCATGCACCCTTTACAAAGGAACAAAAAGACAGGTATCGGGGTATGTTTTACAAAACTCCTAACGGCCTCTCTGTTATAGAATTCTCCATGCCATCCATATTTACAAAGGTATTAGAAAGAAAACTGCCCATTACAACCATAGCTCGTTTAATGTCCTATAATCCAGCGAAGATATTTGGACTTGAAGGAAAAGGTGAAATAAAAGAAGGCGCTGATGCGGACATTGTGATAGTTGATCCATCATTCAAAAAAGTTGTTAGCCCACCTTACAAATCAGCAAGTGATATATCACCATTTGAAGGACTAACCATGAGAGGGATACCCGAATATGTTATTCTGCGTGGAAAATTCCTTATAAAAGAATATCTTTTCGTGGGACATGAGGTTAAGGGTAGATACCTTGAGCAAAAGATAAATCTTAACTGATTACTTCCCTATACAAAAATCTTTAAATATGCTGTTTAAGACCTCTTCAGGCATATCCATATAACCGAAAATTTCCATCTGTTTTCTGTATGCCTGATTGAGATGATAACTTACAAGTTCCATTTCTTCAATATTACTTTCAAAAAGCGCCCTTGCCTTTTCAATTTCATCCATAACACCTTCAATAATGGCCAATTCTCTACTCTTTAAAATCACGGCGTCACTCCTGTAAAAATGCTCTTTAATGCTTTCTTCAAGTTTCTTTATGAAATCATCCATGCCTTCTCCATATTTTGCAGAGACCATTAAGTATTCTTCTGGTATTTTAATCCTTTGTGATGCGGGCACAAGGTCTATCTTGCTTGCGACCTTTATAAATGGTATTTCGGGTTTAAATTTCCAGATTTCACCTTTAACTATGGATACTGCATCCTCCACCAGGATAGCAAAATCAGCATCTTTTAGCGCTTCTTTTGTGCGTTCAATGCCCATTCTTTCCACAGGATCAGCTGAATCCCGTATCCCCGCCGTGTCAATAAACCTCACAGGAATACCGTGAATTTCAACTTCTTCATGAACTATATCCCTTGTTGTCCCTGCATAAGGTGTGACTATTGACCTTTCCTTGCCAAGAATACTGTTAAACAAAGTTGACTTTCCTGCATTCACCTTTCCTACAATAACAACTTTGACCCCCTCTATGATATATCTTCCACTCTGTGCTCTTTTTTTGATTGACACCAGTTCTTCTCTTATCTCAGCAAAATATCTGTTTACCTTATCTCTGTCAAGAGGTCCAACATCCTCCTCAAACTCAATCCTTGCCTCAATCTCCATGAGGATTCTCTTGATAAGTTCCAGAACAGGTTCAAGTTCACCTGTTAAATTACCCTTAAGATTTGAAAGTGCCTTTTTGAATTGCTCTTCTGTTCTGGCATTTATAATATCGTTTACAGCCTCTGCCTGAATAAGGTCCATTTTACCTGAAAGAAAGGCTCTTTTAGTAAACTCTCCGGGTTCTGCCTGTCTTGCACCGTAAAAATACAAAGTCCTGAGAAGGATGTCCGGAATAATAAAACCCCCATGTGTATAAAACTCAAGCATATCTTCTCCAGTATAGGAATAAGGGGCCTTAAAATAAACGCATAGAGCGCGATCTATAACATTACCATCCTTATCAAACAGAGTGACAAGATGGGAGTACCTTGGTTCTGGAAGATTATCTAAACGGGTTAACTTCCTGTATATAAAGGGGACATCAGGGCCACTGACCCTTATAACAGCAATAGCCCCTCTTCCGGGGACAGTTGAAAGAGCGCAAATCGTATCCTTCAAATCTCACATTCAGTTTCTTGGAGCAATCACGTAAGTAATATTGGGTTCTTTGCCCACTGCCCTTAATATAACACCCTTTTCCTTTTTGAGGGCATCCTTAACTATCCTCAGTTCTTGCTCAGTAAGAGGATCAAGGCTCATTTCTCTACCGGTCTCTTTAACCTGCTTCGCAATTGCAAGGGTTTTGTTTATGAGGAATCTTTTTCTCCTCTCTCTGTAACCATTCACATCAACAGTAAGGTGAAGATCTGGCTTCTTTCTTCTGACAAGTATGCTGAGAAGATAATCAAGTTCTTTAAGGGTCTCACCATTTCGGCCTATCAGGACCGAATCATATTTCTTGGTAACTATGTTGACATAGTATCTTTTCTGTCTTGGAATCATATGTATCTGTGGTTTTACGCCCAGTTTTTCAAAAAACTCGTTTATAAGGCTTTCAATCAACTCAACCTCTTCAAGATTTAAAAAGACCCTTATCATGGCCGGGCGGTTCCCCTTTCCATCAGACATAATCACATATCGTAGGGGCCTTCCCACCATGTCCAGGGCCTCCTGCGCCTTTTTTACTGCTTCTTCCACTGTTTTACCTTCTGCATCGTAGAATCTGCGAACTTCCTCCATTATGACACCTCCAGTCTCTTGATTAACAGTGTTTCAAAAACACTAAACAAATTATACGTAAACCAGTAAAGAACAATGCCTGAAGGCATTGAAATAAATATAATCACAAGGAAAATGGGCATAAAATAGGTAAACATCTTTGTCTGACTGTCCTGGGCGCCTGTCTGTTGCAACTTTGACTGAATTATGCTTGTTATTCCCATCAGAATGGGAAGTATGTAGTATGGGTCTTTAACAGACAGGTCTTTTATCCATAAAATAAACTCTGCACCACGAAGTTCTATGGTCATTCTTAAAATCCTGTAAAGTGCCCAGAATATTGGCAGCTGAACGACAAGGGTAAGACATCCTGAAAATGGGTTCACATTGTGTTTTTTATAAAGTTCCATCATCTCTTTCTGTAATTTCTGCGGGTCATTCTTGTATATCTTCTGAAGTTTATCAATCTCGGGCTTGAGTTTCTGCATCTTTCTCATTGAAGCCAGACCTTTATAGGTAAGGGGAAAGAATACAATTTTCATAAGCAGGGCAAAAACCACAATAGCCCATCCCCAGTTGGGAATAAAGTTATGCAGGAACTTGAGAATATAGAGTATCGCCATGGAAAATGGCGCAATAATGGCACCACCAAAATCATAGTTTGCGAAAAGACCGTATCCTATTTTCTTGAGCAGGAAATATTCAATGGGGCCACTATATGCCAGCAACCTTAGTGTATCACTCTGAGACTCTATTCTGAAATAAGGTTTACCAGCCTTTATTCCAAACCTGAGTTTACCACTTTCTTTATTTTTATTTACAACAACAAACATGAAATACTTATTTTTAAGCCCTATAAACTCCACATTTTTAAGGGGTATTTCAACGTCCTGCGGCTTTTTGAGCAGTTTTGCGATCTGATATTTTTTATAATCTTTTTTGGTCTTGAGGACAAAAGAGTATATTCTCTTTTCCTCTTTCAGATTTAATGGATTGAGATAAAGGTCACCATAAAACTCAACATAAGCAGGTTTACCATCTTTCCTTACAAATGAAAAGTCAACAATGTAACTATCAGGATTGAATGTAAAGCTTTTAACTTCAACAGAATCACGGCTATAAAGGATAATCGTTTTTCCCGGTGTTAACTCTACCAGTGAATCTTCATAACCAAAAGGCCTGTAGCCTGTGAAGAAATACCGTGCAAAGGTGGTATCAAAAAGATGTGTATTATACTCTTTCAAGTACACATCATAAAAAGTCCCCAGTTTTGCAAGTCTTATATCAAGGTTTTTGCTGTTCAATCTTACAAGTTCAGCATCCCACAGGGTATCCGTTACACTGATTGTATCCGTTCCACCGGCAAGAGAGGGAATGCCCTTTTGTGAATGAGATGCCTGAACATGAGTAGTATCAGAAGATTGAGATTTTTCAGGGCCATTCTGTTTCTGAACATTTTTTCCAACATACATCTGCCAGAATATCATGAACACAAACACAATGAAAAAACTGATAAACAGGTTCTTTGTAAAGTTTCTATTTTCCTCCATCTCTCACCTCACAGGATCATATCCTCCCTTTGAAAAAGGATTACATCTTAAAATTCTCCAGATTGATTTTAACACACCTTTAAAAGGTCCATATTTCAAAATAGCCTCTTTAGAATACTCTGAACAAGTTGGGTAATATCTGCAACTATGAGGTAAATAAGGGGATATTGCTTTCTGATAAAATACTATGCCACTTACAAGGCCCTTTACTACTAATTTTTCATGTTTTGCACCAGTTTTAAGAAGTCTTTTTTCAGTTTTTCCCATTCTACCTCCGCTGCAGAACTCCGCCCGACCATAAAAATGTGGTAGTCAGGCAAAATGTCCCAGTTTAATCTAAAAAGCTCTCTTAATCTCCTTCTAATTCTATTTCTAAGGGGCTTTGATTTAATTTTTCCAGATGCCCCTACACCTACCTTCTTTTCTCCGGTAGCCATGTACCGGACAGCTATATACACGCCTCTTATATTTTTTCCATCCCTGAACAGCCTCTTTATCTCAAGAGAACTCAAGGTTTTAAGCCTCAAGCGGTGAGTCTCTTTCTGCCTTTTGCCCTTCTCCTCTGAATGACCCTTCTACCACCCTTAGTTCTCATCCTCGCACGAAAGCCATGTCTCCTCTTTCTCTTGATTCTTGAGGGCTGATAAGTTCTCTTCATAGTATATTCCTCCTTTGGGGATTAAATATAAATAAAGTGGGCGATGGAGGAGTCGAACCTCCGACCTCTTGCATGTCAAGCAAGCGCTCTAACCACCTGAGCTAATCGCCCGTTCTTATATTTTAAAGCAAACCCTCCGTTTTGGCAATTTTTCGCTATTCCTCAAAAATAATCTTACTGAAGAAAGGCGAGTTTCTTAAAAAAGAGAGATGAAAAGTATCAGAATGGAAAGAAAATATATGGATAATCACAAAAGATGGATTATATTACAAAGACCACAGCATACTGCACCTCCTTTTTATGCTGTGTCTTTTATCTTATTTTCTTATTATCAGTAACTTTCCTTCCTTTCCACCTGACCTCCGATATAAATACATGCCTCTGTTTAATTCGCTTAAATCTCTGCTTCTTATTTCTTGCCCTGTCACTGTGTATATCTTTATTAACCTGTCTCTGAAGATAAGGTCTCTTAATTCATATAAACTCCTTACCACGTAATCCATGCCTCTTTCTGGCATCTCTACCTTCGGCGTGTCTGTCTCCCAATCCACTCCATCTACCAGCCCCATACTGTCGGTCTTGATTACTGATACTCTCTCTATACTCAAATCTTGCTTAAATTTGGATTTACCAACCATTATATATCCGCCATCTGATGTTGGTTTTATCTCATACATGTAATATGTCCATACGTCATCCAAATAAGTCCTGTCCCATACAATATTACCTGTACTATCTATCCTGGTAATCCTCGCTGCTGTTCCAAGTGGCCTCCATCCCACCACATAACCGTCTCCATCTCTGAATATGCCGTTTACATGTAACCACCCGAAGTACTCTCTCTGCCACTCAACTCTCCCGCTGTCATCTACCTTCACTATATAACCGATGAAAGTGTCTGGATTCATCTCATATCTTCCTGCTGCTATATATCCACCGCCTATGCCTCTCTCTATACTTGCTAACACCAGTGTCCTGTATGGGTCATTCCCACTCTCTGTCTCATAAACCTTCTCCCATATACTGTCTCCATTACTATCTATTAACCCTATATGACTCATCCTGCACCTTATATAACCACCTCCTACCTCCTCTATGTCATTGCTCCCATTTATCCGCCAATCCTCAACACCATCTTCCACTCTCATCTTTATCGTTACTCCCTCCGTACAATAGGGATAACTCGTATAATACATTATTAAATCCCCATCTGAAGTCTCCTTTATTCCACCAGGTTCCGTTGACGCATCTATGTCTGCATATATGTCCTTTGACCAGATTATATTTAAATCACGGTCTAATAACATTACATGTGGATATCCATAATACCCAAAATCGTCTGAATAGTATATGTCATCCACTACCACTGCATACCTGCCATCTCTTAATCGCCATATCTTACCTCCTCCATCCTCACTCCTGTCCTTCCATATACCCCTCAACTTCCTTGAACCTCTGTTCCTCTTTTGCCTCTCTTTTCCTTTACCCCTCGTATACTCATAATGATATATCACACGATAATCTATCTCCTCTCCATATTTGCCTACCCTCAATATGCCGTAATTATATGAATCACAATAATAATCTCCATAATCTAAACACTCTCCTGTTAAAATTACATAATACCCGTCCTCATCATCCTCTGCTACACTCCATCCAACTGCATTGTGCCCACTTAAATACTCACCTATGAATTCATAGGACATTAATAAACCATGCATCAGGAAAAATATGGCCATTATCCTCAATATCTTCATCCCTATCCCCCTTTTCCTATAATTCTATTATATTGCGTTAATCCTATTTTGTCAAGATAGGTCTATTCTTCTAAAAATAAGTTTCCACAACACTATTCCTATATTCATGAAAACATTTGCAATTTTACAATACATCCAGAGTGCATCATAATAAGCCTATGACACTTGCTATAATTATGCTGATATCGGGAGTATCATCCTTTATATTTGCACTTGGAGGCGTTGGGGCTGCTATAATTCTCATTCCTATCCTTATTTCTCTGGGCATTCCCGTTGAAACAGCCAGGCCCGTGGGGCTATTCTTTAATACGATAAGCCTCATTGGCGCCACAGCCCATAATTTAAAAAACAAAAAACTTGTTGTCAAAACGGGTATCCCCATAATCGCATTCTCATTCCTGTTTGCAATTTTTGGGGCATATATATCAAGATTTATTACGTCAAGACTTATTCTGCTTTTATTTATTATGTTTCTTCTATTCTCCAGCACTATGTTTCTTTTTCACAGGGTAAATTCTGAAGACATGTACCGAAACGATAACAATACTCCCTATCTCAAACTATCCCTGATTGGTGCAATTGCAGGAACACTATCAGGAATGCTTGGCGTTGGAGGCGGGGGTATAATATCACCTCTTATGCTCTCTTTAAAATACCATCCAAAAAAAATTGCCACAATAACAGCATTCGTTGTTCCCTTTTCGTCTTTTTCTGGCTTTCTCACGTACTGGGCAATGGGCAGCGTTGACTGGAGTATATTGACAGCCGCATCGTCTGGTGGGGTAATAGGTGCTGTTCTCGGGACGAAATTTATGCATTCAAAACTTGACCACAAAGCGGTGAAAAAGATACTTGGTGGTATTTTGATGCTTATGGCAATAAAACTTATTTACAAAGTAATTTAGCAGGAGGTAATTGATGGACAATGTTCTTGAAAAACTTGACCTGAATTTTTGCGGAAACGGTAAGCATAAAATTACAGTGTCTCAGTTATTCAATATGAAAAATGCAGTGCTGCTTGACGTAAGATATGAAGAGGAAACACGTGTGTTGAAGTTTGACCTTTCAACTTTAGGTATCCCAACACTTAACATCCCTCTACACGAAATCCCCGATAGAATCAACGAAATCCCGCGGAATAAGACAGTGGTAACATTTTGCTCTCACGGAACAAGAGCAGCCTGGGCTTATTTATATCTACTCTGGAAAGGTTATGAGGTTTTCTGGCTCTCCACCACTGCCTCCGAGCTGGCAGGCACCATATCACCTAAAAGTGTGCTTAAAGAGTAATCATCATTTTTTATTCTTATCTGATGTCACGGGTATAAATTCAACACTCTTTAAGACTATATCACCTGTATCCTCTCCTTTTCTATTTCTATAAGGCCACCAGAGGTATATTTCAATATACACAGGACGATGTGGTATAAACCTTTTGTCCTTCACTACCCAGTAACCACAGGTTTTCTCCTTCTTATTCTCAATGACGGTTGTTTTAAAAACCACGGAATCAGGAAAAAGATAAATATAATGGAATGCATCAACCATGCTATCGGGAAGATAGAAATCAAAATGTTTTTTGTAATGTTTTCCCGACGGCATGTAATGTATGTTATAGTTGCCGGGATTATTTGATTTTTTTGACCATCTGGAGTATTCTATGTCAATCTCATATACACCTTTATCCCAGTCATACAAAAAGGGAGCAAAGCATGTGTTAAAAAAACTACTAAGATTGCCATATGTTTCAAACTTGTAAACACCATACAGGTGCTTATCAGTGGAAATTACTCCCGAAGCAAAGTATCTGTATCCTGAATCTGTTTTAACCCTCCACGCTCTAAGATGCAGGTATCCAAGAGAATCAACAAAAACTCCATCCTTTGTAAACTGGCTTTCACTCATTTTGTCATAGTTGGTAAATATTCCCCACTTCCTTCCTGAAAATTCAATTTGATTTTGAAAAGGGGATTGAGCAAAAAGAATGGACAGTATTACAGTTTTGAACATTTCAGCCTCCTCTATGTTATTAATTACAGGTTAATGGTATGGCAAATGGAATAAACATTCAACTAAAAGACAATGCAACAACCTACCTGTTTAAAATATATTCCTTGATTCTGTTTTTCAGTTCATCAATCCCCTCTCTGGATTCCGCAGATAGGAGAATGGAGCCATCATATCTATCCCTATACCTTAGAAGTACGGTTTCCTCAAGAACGAGGTCTATCTTATTGAACACAATTATTTTACTTTTACTTTCGCACCCTATCTCTTTGAGAGTATCGTTAACTATTCTTATTCTCTCATCTACTCCTGGCCTTGATACGTCCACCACATGTATCAAAAGGTCCGCATCAGTGGCAACGCTGAGGGTTGAACGAAAGGATGCTACAAGATACGGTGGCAGGTCCTCTATAAATCCCACCGTGTCCGAGATTACCACTCTGAGATTTTCATCAATATAGAACTTCCTCGTTGTTGCATCTAAAGTGGAAAAATATGAGTCTTCCACTTTAAGGTCCTCTTTTGCAAGAGCATTCATAAGGGTTGACTTACCTGCATTGGTATAACCAACAAGAGCAATTTTGAATACTTCTTTTCTTCTTTTAGACTGAACCTTCCTCACTTTTTCAATGAATTTCAACTCTTTTTCAAGGCGTTGAATGCGTTCCTTAATTCTTCGTTTCTCCACCTCAAGTTTTTTTTCCCCAGGACCTCTTGTACCAATACCTCCTCCAAGTCTTGAAAGCTCCACCCCAAATCCAGTAAGCCGGGGCAGTCTATACTTTAACTGTGCAAGTTCTACCTGAATTTTTGCCTCCCTCGTTCTGGCATGCAGAGCGAAAATATCCATTATGAGAACATTCCTGTCAACAATTTTGGCACCTATGAGGTCTTCAAGATTTTTCTGCTGGGCCGGAGAGAGTTCGGTATCAAAAAGCACCGTATCAACATGAAATCTTTCAACAATGCTTTTAATCTCAATGGCTTTTCCTTTTCCAATATAATATGATGGGTCAACTTTTTCCCTTATCTGGAGTATCTTCTCAAAGACCTCACCACCTGCAGTCCTTACAAGGCCTTCAAGTTCTTCAAATCTGTAAATAGCCTTATGTCTCTTTGCAGAATCGTTGATAAGGGAAACTAAAAGTACTTTTTCTTTCCTCTGTTCCTGTTTCGTATTCTGTTTCATCAAGAATGCGGGAAAACTATATTCACAAACTCATCAAGGGTTTCTACAAGATGAAACTTTAATCCCTCTTTTATCTCTTTGCTCATCTCATCTATCTCTCTTTCGTTTTCCTTTGGAACTATTATTTCCTTAATTCCCCCTCTTTTTGCAGCAAGACATTTTTCATCAAGTCCGCCAACAGGAAGAATCCTCCCAGAAAGTGTGATTTCACCTGTCATGGCTATATCTCCCTTTATCTTACGCCCTGTGAGAGTTGAGAGCATTGAGGCAAGAAGTGCTACTCCAGCAGAAGGCCCATCTTTGGGTATGGCACCTTCAGGAATGTGGATATGAATATCTATTTTCTCATAAAAGTCATGTTCAAGCCCAAACATTTCATGGTTGCTTCTTATATAGCTTAAGGCGGTTTTTGCAGATTCCCGCATAACATCCCCCAACTGTCCGGTAAGTTCCAGTGTACCTTTACCCTTCATTTTTCTTGATTCTACACTGAGAATTTCTCCACCGTATTCTGTCCATGCAAGACCATACGCAACTCCAACAGGCAGTTCTAAAATGGCAAGTTTATTTCTATACTTTGGTATACCAAGAAACTCTTTAAGATTACCGCGTCTTACAACTGTTTTTTCTCCCTTTTCAACGTATCTCCTTGCCACTTTACGCAGTATCCTCTTTATCTGCCTCTCCAGTTCTCTCACACCTGCCTCTCTTGTATATGACCTTATGATATCCATAATTGCCTCATCTTCAAAAGTGACAGTATCTTCAGGTAACCCCATAGCCTTAATCTCACGAGGGATAAGATGCCTCTTTGCTATATTTAGTTTTTCAAAATCAAGATATCCCTTAAGCCTTATCACCTCCATTCTATCAAGCAGTGGCTTTGGTATGGTGTAAACTGTGTTGGCAGTTGTAATGAAAATAACCTCGGAAAGGTCAAAGTCCACCTCAAGATAATTGTCCTGGAATGCATTGTTCTGTTCAGGGTCAAGCACTTCCATTAAGGCTGCGTATGGGTCACCCCGCCAGTCTTTCCCCACCTTATCAATTTCATCAAGTAAAAACACCGGGTTCTTTGTGCCAGCCTTTTTTATCTTTTGAATAATCTTACCGGGCATCGCACCTACATAGGTTTTCCTGTGTCCTCTTATTTCAGATTCGTCGTGAAGCCCCCCAAGAGAAATGCGGACAAACTTTCTTCCAAGTGCTCTTGCTATTGACTTTGCCAGAGAGGTTTTGCCTGAGCCCGGCGGCCCCACAAAACATATGACCTCACCTTTAGTTTTTTTTCTAAGTTTAAATACAGAAAGATACTCCAGTATCCTCTCTTTTTGCTCATCAAGACCAAAGTGATCACTGTCCAGAACCTCTCTTGCATGTTTGATATCAAGATTGTCCCTTGACCTCTTATTCCATGGCAACGTTAAAAGCCAATCAAGATATGTCCTTGTAACACCGTACTCCGGGGACATGGGAGGAAGAATCCTGAGTCTTGAAAGTTCATCAAGAGCCTTTTTCCTGACCTCTTTCGGAAGTCTGGCCTTTTTTATTTTTTCCTCCAGAGTGAAAACTTCACTTTCTTCCTCGCCCAGTTCCTTCTGTATTTCCTTCAGTTTTTCCCGAAGATAAAATTGTTTCTGATTTTTCTCTATGTTTTCACGAACCCGCTTTTCTATATTGAGCCTTATTTTATTGAGTTCAAGTTCAGTAACCAAAAGTTCTATTGTTTTATCCAGAAGTTCATCAACAGTGTCAATTTTAAGCAGTTTTATCCTCTCTTCTGTTTTAAGTGGTAGAAGGAGAAGCACTTCACCTATGGGAACAAGTGGTTCTTCCTCATTAAACCTATCCAGAATGGATGTAGGACTGACGTTTTCACGGAATTTTTCTATGTAATCACGGAAAATACGCATCTTCGCTTTAACCTCATCAGGGTTCACAATAACAGGGTCATCAATCTCACCCTCTACCCGAAAAATACCATCTTCATCTACAAAAACACGATGTATTTTAAGCCTGTGTTCGCCCAATATTAATCCCCTTATACTTCCATCAGAAGGAGTGGAATAGTGGATAAAACGGCCTGTGGTGGCAACATCATAGAGGTCTTCTGTCTGCGGCAACTCAACTTCAGCCTCTTTCTGCGTTATTAACACCACCTCCTGCGTGGTAGAAAGTGCCTCTCTTGCCGCTTTCAGAGAAAATGGTCTTGCTATTACTATATGCTGGACCTGCTTTGGAAACAGGACCATTTCCCTAACAACTATTACGGGGTATGTCTTTATCCTGTTCATTTTGCCTTCTTCTTAATATCTCTCTTTACAGTCAATGGCAATGCATTCTCTGTAATTACTCTATCATCCACAATAATCTTCTTTACATCCTTCATGGAAGGGAGTTTAAACATTATATCAAGCAGGGCATTCTCAAGAATTGCCCTTAACCCTCTTGCTCCTGTCCCCCTTTTCATTGCTATCTCTGCAATCTTCTCAAGCGCTGACTTTTCAATAACTAATTCCACGCCTTCCATCTCAAAATACTTTCTAAACTGTTTGACAATAGCATTCTTTGGCTCTGTAAGAATACGCACAAGGTCATCTATTCCAAGAGGGTCCAGCGTGGCTATTACAGGCACCCTTCCAACAAATTCAGGGATAAAACCATATCTTACAATGTCCTGTGGCTCAACGTACTTTAAAATATTGGAATCTTTTTTATCCTTTTTATCATCTTCACTTAAGAAACCAACAGCCCTCTTTCCAAGCCTCTCTCTAATAATATTCTCAAGCCCAACAAAGGCTCCTCCCATTATGAAGAGCACATCACGGGTATTAAACCTTATAAACTCCTGCTCAGGGTGTTTCCTGCCACCCTTCGGAGGAACATTAACAACATTCGCCTCAAGCGCTTTTAAGAGAGCCTGCTGCACCCCCTCACCTGACACATCCCTTGTAATTGATGGATTATCACCATGCACCTTGGCAATTTTGTCTATCTCATCAAGATATATAATACCCATCTGTGCCCGTTCAAGGTCAAAATCTGCTGCCTGAAGAAGCCTTAAGAAGATGTTTTCCACATCTTCACCCACATAACCTGCTTCAGTGAGAGATGTTACATCGTATATGGCAAAGGGCACATCAAGAAGCTTTGCAAGGGTTCTTGCTATGAGCGTTTTTCCAGACCCCGTGGGTCCAATAAGCATCACATTGCTTTTTTCAAGTTCTATGTCCTTCTGAGGATATTTAAGACGTTTATAATGATTGTAAACAGCAACTGCTATGGCTTTTTTTGCCCTATCCTGACCCACAATGTACTGGTCAAGAAAATCCTTGATTTCTTCTGGAGTGGGAAGATGGAATGTTCTGAACCTCTTCCTCGTATCCTCTTCCTCACTTATTATATTGTAGGCAAGTTTTATGCAATCATCACAAATATAAGCGTTAATACCACTTATCAGCCTCTTTACCTGACCTGCTGGCCTTCCACAGAAGGAGCAGACAGGCTCACTCTTCTTTCTTGGCATTGCCTCTTCCCTTCCTTGATACTATTATCTGGTCAATAATTCCGTATTCTTTTGCCTCCTCTGCTGACATGAAAAACTCTCTGTCTGTATCCTTCTCTATTCTCTCTATAGGATTACCTGTATGATGTGCGAGTATTTCATTCAACATCTTCCTTATTCTCATAATCTCTTCAGCGTGAATCTTTATATCAATGGCCTGCCCCTGAACACCACCCCATGGTTGATGTATCATAACTCTTGAATGTGGTAAAGAATATCTTTTCCCTCTGGCTCCGGCAGCAAGAAGCACTGCACCCATAGATGCAGCCATCCCAATACAGATTGTGGATACATCGGGAGAGATATACTGAATGGTATCGTAAATTGCAAGTCCAGCCGTTACAGAGCCCCCGGGAGAATTGATATACAGAAATATATCTCTTTCTGGGTCTTCTGCCTCTAAAAATAGAAGTTGTGCTGTTACAAGATTGGCAACATAGTCATTTATTGCAGACCCTATGAAAACTATTCTGTCCTTTAAGAGTCTTGAATAAATATCATAGGCACGTTCCCCTCTTCCTGTCTGTTCAATAACTATGGGAACGTACTGAGAAATTATTTCATCTATTTTCCTGTCTTTACTCATTCTAAAATCACCTCCACATTGACCAGTTTTTTAATCATCTCCATGGCCTTTCTTCTTCTCATAACGTTTTTAAGACCATCAAGTTCGCCTCTTTTTTTAAGTTCTCTTTTATACTTTTCAGGTGACATGTTATATTCCTTCGCTCTCTTTTCAATCTCCTCTTTCAACTCTTCATCCTGTATTTCAATGCCTTCAATGTCCGCAAACCTATCCAGAATAATCTCCCTCTTTACAAGGTCTTCAGCCAGTTTGTAAATGGCCTGCCTCAAATTTTCATCCTCAGGTTCTTTCTCATATCCCATTGACCGCAGGGTAAAAACATAACTGTTTCTCACCATACTTTCAGGTAGTTCAAAGTTTATCCTTTCGTAAATCTCTTTAATTATAGTCCACTCAAGGTCATCTTCGGCTTTGCTTTCATTGGATTTCCTGAGTCTTTCTGCTATCTCCTCTCTGAGTTTCTCAAGATTTTCAAATTCAAGGGTCCTGGCAAATTCATCATTGAGTTCTGGAAGTTCTTCTTTAAGAACCTCTACTATTTCATATTTTCTCACCAGTTTTGCCTTTTTCCCGTCCTTAAGATCTACTTCCTGTTCAAATACAACCGTATCACCTTTACCTTTGTCAACAAATAGTTCAAAAAGGTCTGGATTCATTTCATCCCATTTTAAATGCAAGAGACCCTTATCCTGTTTCTTAATAAGTTTACCATCAAGTCTATCCTCGTAATTAACCAGAAGATAAAGGCCTTCCTGTGCTTTTTCATCAACTGGTACATATTTTGCAAATTGCTTTCTCAATTTTTCCACTTCTTCGTCAATATCGGATTCAAGAACCTTTTTTATCCTCTTTTCTACCTTTATCTGTGACAGGTTGGGCATATCAAATGTGGGCATAACGTCATATTCACAGACAACCGTAATGCTCCCATCCTCATTTTCCTTCTGTTCTTTAATGTAAATCTGGGAGACAACATCCTCCTGAGTTTTTTCCACTTCACCGAGAACCCTTTTTCTTATGGCCTCTTCCTTTGCATCTTCAATGATTTCATTTTCGTATAATTTATAAACAACTGACATGGGAGCCTTCCCCGGGCGAAATCCCTTCACCTTCGCTTTCTTTCTGTATATTTTAGTTATTTCATCTTTAAGTGCTTCTATGTCTTCTGGTAGCACTGTGACTGTAATTTCCCTCTTTGCTTTAAGGTTCGGTGCCTTTATAATCTTCTTTCCCATTTAAACCTCCAATTTTCCCGTTTTTACTTTTATGTGAGGTGTAAATTATAAATTCTCTAAAAGGGACAATCAAACTCAAAAATCCTAAATAATTGTGCTATAATTACAAATGCAATCAGGGCACTACCTTTAAAAGAGCCGTTGACTTAACCTTTAAAACACCCTCCTGATAAATCTTACCTTCCGTTTCTATCCATACACCCTTTTTAACGCTTATTACCCCTGCCTCTGCATCTATGGGAACACCTGTTTTGACTGGTTTCAAAAAGCGGACTTCAATTTTTGCTGTAACAGTCTTATACCCCATTCCGAAAGCCGCATAAACCTGAATTTCGTCAAGAATAAGCGACAATATACCCCCGTGTGTTATACCCGCATACCCCTGGTATTCTTTCTTTATAACGTAGCCCTCTATTTTTGCTTTACCTCCCTTTGCCTTAATATCAAGTTTAAGGCCTATGGGATTGTCCTTTCCACAGGCAAAACAGTAGTTATCGTCTCTTATAACCTCATCCATAGCTTTTTACCTCATATCCTTCTTTTTTTAAGAGTGCACAGGTTACACCACAACCTTTTACCTTTTTACCCTCAATGTCAACGGTGTTGACTCCACATGACGGACTTTTATCCTTTAAGATAATGACATGGGGTTTTACAACCTGAGCCATAAAAAGAGCCTCTCTTGCACCTTTCAGAAAATTCAAGGTTCTATCTTTTTTGCTTTCCTTTTCCACTATTTTTGCCCTGCCTAAAAGCACATCGTTTCCATCACCGCCTATAAAATAACATGGAGGCCTTGGTGTGGGAAGACCGCCAAGTTGCTCAGGGCAGAATGGCACACAGATATTGTCTTCACACAGTCTCACAACCTTTTCATTTTTCTTGCTTTTCCCATCGTATCGTGTGGATAAACCGAGAAGACAGGCTGAAACCATGTAAACTTTTTTCATACGAGTTTCAATATATCTTCCACTATTTCAGAAAAATGCTTTGCTTTTTCTGTTTTCTCAAAGTCTTCCTTCAGAAAATAAATTCCATCCAACTCATACTCAAGGATTACTCTCATTTTCTTTGGCCGCTTTCGTGGTGCTATATAAGAAATCTCTCCATCTTTATCAGGAGTGGCAAGATATACCTTTATATGTGACGTCACAGGAGATTCTTTAAATTTAAGTTTCCAGTATGTTGTCTCAAAACCCCTCTCCCTGAAAGAATTTTTAACTGAAATTACAGCCAGAACCCTCACCTTATTTTTATCTTTTTTGTACACTACAATGTCAGCATCTGGTAAAAACAGGTATTTACCATAGTCAATGACCAGCAACCTTTTGACAAGTTCAAGTTTAGATGGAAGTTTTTTCCTGGATAACGCTCTATCACTTGTAACTTTAAGACCACTTTTCTTTAGTCTGCTCTCAATTAATTTGAGTATCACATTTTGTATGCGTGAACCAATATAGGTTCTCCACGATTGATTGGCCTTATTCACTGCTTGATTTCGGTTAAATCCCTTTTCAATATACTCTGATACTTTCTTTTTAACGTATCTCTCCTTCTCCGATTCCAAATACTTTGAAATATCATTGATCTCCATCAAATAGCCTCCCGGTCGTTATACATTCCTTTTCTATTCTCTCAATGGCTAATTTGAAATATTCTTCATCAATCTCAACTCCAATACCGACCCTGTCCAGTTTATGAGCCATTATTAAAGTCGTACCGCTTCCAAGAAATGGATCAAGCACCACATCTCCCACGTAGGAAAACAGTTTTATGCACCTTTTAGGAAGTTCCATCGGGAAGGGCGCAGGATGTCCAACCCTTTTTTTACTTTCTCCTGAAAATGTCCATAAACCATTGGTCCATTCTACAAATTCTTCCTTGCTCAGATCACTTAAACCTTTTGTTCTTTTCTTCCAGTATTTTTTGTACAAAATCACAATTACCTCCACTGGTGCTATAACATAAGGGGCAGAGGCAGAGAGCCAGCTTCCCCACGCTGTCCTGCGGGATATATTTCCTTCATTCCATATTATCGTTGCATGATATTTCCATCCTACCTCTTTAGCAATATGCGTTATATCGGCATATACGCTCTGCTGGCCACCCTTATTTTTATCCAGAGGAATATTTAAACACATCCTGCCATCATCTTTTATAACATCTAACGCTTTTTTTAACCACTTTCTGGACCATAAAAGATACTGCTCATACGATGTGGCATCATTATGTACATTGTAATCTATGCCAACATTATAAGGAGGAGATGTAACTATCAGATCAACACTTTCTCGTGGCAGTTCAAGTTCCAGAAAATCTGCCCGGTAGATCTTAATCTTCTCTATTCTATCCCACACCTGCATGTTTCATCTTACCTCTATTATCGGTGCAATATAGTAAAGGCCCGATGGAGGAATTCTTAAAAATTCCTTCGTGTTACCGAAGAAGGAAAAGCCCCTGCTTTTCATACAGGGCACGTATTTTACCACGGGCTCTTTCACCTTTGCAAAATGGGCACACTTTTTAATAGCATCAAGTATACCACCTATTTCATCAACAAGTCCTATCTCTTTACCTTTAGTACCACTCCAGACTCTACCCTGTCCTATTGTATTAACCGAATCCTTTTTAAGTCCCCTGCCCATTGCCACTCTTTCAAGAAACATGTTGTAACCCCATTCAAGTTCTTTTTGCATGAACCTTTTTTCCTCTACTGTTGACTCCCTGTATGGAGAAAATACATCCGCATGTTCACCTATTTTAACCGTTTCAGTTGTTATACCTATCTTTGCCAGCATATCGCTTATAACAAACTTTAGGTTCAAAATACCTATGGAACCTGTGAGTGTCAGGTTATCAGCCATTATATAGGTTGCTGGAGCAGAAATGTAATACCCACCGGATGCTGCCATACTCGCCATGGATATAACCACAGGCTTCTTTTCAGCAAGACTTTTTACTGCACTATACATCTCCTCAGAAGCAAGAGCATCACCTCCAGGTGAATTAACTCTTATGACAACCCCCTTTATACTCTTATCGTTTTTAAGTCTGTTAAGTAACCTTATGACCGTGTAAGAACCTATATGTCTTCCTCCAAAAACAGGTATGGGAAGAGAACCCTCAGAACACTCACCACGTATAATATCACCATCTAAAACAAGAAGGGCTATGTTTCCTCTTTTATTTCCAAAAGAGAAATCATAGGCCTTTTGGCGTTCATACTTTGACAGAGATACCATCTTCAGTTTTTTAAGGCCAAAAGACTTTTTAATGTAATCCTTCACCTTCTCAACATGAAGCACCGTATCCACGAGTTTATATTTTAGTGCTCTGTCACTGTTATAAAATCCTGTATCCAGTAGCTCTTTGAGGTTGTATTTTGGCTGGGAAGCGTTTGTAATGAAATCAAAGTAATCTGAAAGGAGAACCTCAGTCTGCTCGCGAGCAGGCTCAGAATAGTTCTCCCTCACAAATGGTTCAACAGCAGATTTATATTTTCCTATTCGTGGCGCCTCAACCTTTACCCCGATTTTATCAAGAAAACCCTTAAAGAACATGCCTGTTGATGCAAACCCCAGAGAAATAACCTCCCCCTCTGGCACGAGTATGACCCTGTCTGCAATGTTCATGAGTGGCAGTTCTGACATGCCGTATATGTCTGAAAACATCACAATCTTTTTACCTTTTGACTTGGCCTTTTTCAAAACCCTTAAAAGTTCCTCATTTTGATATGAAAGAAGATGCGAAAATCTCATATCAAGGTATATACCTTCTATATCGGGTTCATCCACAACTTTCTGAACTGAGTGTATGAAATCATAAAAGGAATTCTTTTTGAAAGATGAAAATAGGAAACCAGTTCTGGTCCTGTATTCTTTATAACTACGTGGTACAACCTCTATCCATTTACGCTTTCCTGGAACTAAAGAGGGATAATTAAGCCCTGACACAATGATTTCAACGTTGGACTTTAATGTATCTGCCTCAAAAGATACCCCCATTCGTCCCATGTAAATGTCCACTCCCAAAGAAATACCACGTTTTTTAAGATTGGAAAAAACAGTCATCCACTTAAATGGCCTTGCACCAATCCCGATAGAAAATGCGGTATCTTTTTTAATATAGTCTGCTGAAAGAAACAGTTTGTTTGAGAATAGATTGAAAGCAGCACCAACCTGTAAATTATCCTTACTGTCTATAACACCCCCCAGAGAGAGAAAATCTGTAGGCCTTGCCATAACCCCAATTCCATACCTTGAATCTTTACCATAAAAGAACCCAAGCGCCATGTTTTTGTAGCCCATGGATTCAGATATGGTAAAGTCCTTTACTCCTTCGTTATTCCCAAAGACAGAAAGCCCCATTCTCATAAGAGAAAGAGCGACAACATAGGATGAATCCTGATAAAGACCGGCTTTCAACTCCACAGCAGGGTCAAAGTACAGACCTGCCGGATTCAAAGAGGCAGCAGCGCTTCTTTCCACAAGTGCCACATGAGAAGTTCCAAAAAACGACATAAGAAGTAAAAACAGCATATCTACCTCCTTTTGCTCAGAAGAGCATCTATTATATTCTTCAGTACTGTGTAGAGGTTAGCAGAAGCATTGAATTTATGTAGTTCAGCAGGTACAAAGTACACCCTCGGTGAAGATGAGGGGAACCTTACTCCTATGCAATTCACAGAATCTGCAATGGTACTTCCAAATGCACTGAAAATGGTTTCGGCGTTTACAGAATCGTTGGGTTCAATTAATTCCACTTTAAATGCTGGAACAGAAAGATTCAAAGTGTCACCTGTATCAAGATATACTATTCCTCCATCAAGCAGAATGGTATTCCACTTATTTACATTCTTAACACCAAGATAATTGTTCATAAAGCTTCTTGATGAGAGCGTATCATGAGGGTTATATACTGAATCCAGTATTGATGGTCCCACAAGAAACATGGCTTTACCGTCATCTATATAAGATTCAATTGACTTTCTGAGTGCAGTGATTGAATTTCCATCTGTTCCTGTGTACCAGAAGATAACTCTGAAACCTAAACTGTTTATTATACCATCAATGTCGTAGAAAGAGTAAGGCAAAAACTTATTAACGTTCCATACAGTGTAATTTCCGGCATAATTATTTGCGAAAAATTCACCATACGTATTATCAGCCTCAGCATCGGGAGAATCGTCTATTACAAGAATATCGCCTGTTGCAGGAATTATATAAACCGTATCCGATATTATATCCGAGACAGCATGACTCTGGTCTATAGCCCTGAAATAAAAAACATGTGTTCCTGAAGGTACATTTTTAAAGGTCACATAATCTGTATCAATACTCTGGAAAACCCACATCGTATCGTAATCTGTGCGATAATAGAACCCTATCACACTCTCATCACCATCTATATCGTGGGTCTCAATGTAAAATGTCACATAAGGAAGGGTGGTATCCGGTGGAAGTGTATTATGCTGAAAACTGATTACAGGAGGTGAATTTTTAACAGGGATGGTAACAGTTGCGGGAGTTGGGTCTTCTTCACCCTCATTGTCCACTGCACTCACATAAAATACGTGCACACCTATACTGTCTGTATCAGGAACAGAAAGCGTGAAGGTATCCACGTTTTTTGTCGTAAACACAGGGGTGTCGCTGTCCCAGTGGTAATAGTATCCCACCACATATCCATCAGGGTCATTGCCATACCAGTGAATAATCTGATAAGCAGGGACTGTGTCTGTCGTGCCTTCAACAAAGATATGCGTATCAGGAGGAATATTTTCCACAGGGTTCTCTGCGGGCTTTTTACATGAAAGCCCCAAAAATATCAAACCTGTAAGCAAAATAATTTTTCTCATGCTATCCTCCTATCTCAGAATAATTAGTTTGCCCTTTTGAATCTTACCAGTTTTTACGTCTCTTACAACGTAAAGATAGGTCCCCGGTGCGACTGGAAATCCATAATCAGTCTTTAAATCCCACACCTCTTCCCCTGTCATATCAGAACTGTGCTCTATTTTTCTTATCAGTTTACCTGACTGGTTGTAAATAAGGATTTCAGCGTTTTCTGGCAGGTTGTAAAATCTCACTGCCTCATCCTTATAACCCTCTCTCTGCCAGATAGATGAACCCCTGTAGGGGTTCGGATAAACCCCCACTGTATCCTCAAAACTCCTGTTTGGTGGTGTTCCGGGCACCACTTTTACAAGATTAAGGAGTTTTGAACTCTCAAGTGAAGGTAATCCTGCATCCGGATTGCCTACATCAGCAGATGTTATTGCATAATAATAGGTGAAACCGTTTTTAACACCATCATCAACAAAAACATATCTGGGATGTATTGTATCTACTCCATGTTCAGTATTGATAATAAAAACCGTATCCACCGTATCAGCCCTTGGTGGGTCAGGGAACCACACATTGTAACCACCACTATGGTCAACATCCTGTATGGTATCATCGGGAAGTTTATCATACTGCGCAAGCAATATCCACGAGGTGTCATTCACATCAGGTGAAAGACCTCTATAAATCCTGTAATATTCAAAATCCCTGAGATGTGGAGGTGCAGGGTCCCGTGCAAACTCCGGATCATTGGTGAAATAAAGCAACACTCTGTTCTTTTCCGGAACTGCAACAAGGCGGGGTGATGGTGGGGGTGCAGGAAGTATATAACCTGAACGAAAGGCCTTTATCGCCCATTCTGCATTCTGTATAAACTCCTTCTTACTGCCTCCAAATATGAGCGCAAATGCCACCTGTATTGAGTCGCCGGGCCTCAATCTCGGTATGGGGCCTACGGTCATCATTGGTATAGGGTCAGGATAACCGTTGTTCATCACATAATCGTCGTCAACATTTTGATAGCATGTGTCTCTTTGCATAATCATGTATCTTATTGAATCCGGGTCATCTCCTCTATTTTCACTCCACCTCCACCATACATAGGAAACATGGAGAGAATCAGGGAGTGAATCTCCGGGATACATAACTGAATCTTTTACGAATCCAAGAAATCTTACTCCTGCCATATACGGTGCGGCTATATAGTCATAGCCATCGTTTTTCTCATAAAATGCCTGATACTTATCAAACAGCGTATCACCATCCTCAAAGGTTACAGAATAGAGTCTCTTATGCTGGAAATACGGCGTTGTGGAAAAATCACTCCCCCAGAATTCCCTTGAACCTGTGGCAAGTTCTATGTAAAGGGATATATAAACACTATCAAGTGCACCAACTGTTCCATCATTGTGGATGGTCCATATTATAAACATGTTGTCCTGAATGTATGAATAACTCCATGCATAAATACGCTCATCTACCCTTATACCAAGAGGTACGTGATACGGTACAGTATCCTGCCTGAAATGGTCGTGGTCAAAAAAGGTGGCATAGATGTCTTTTTCAGACACAGCGTCCGGAGAGTAATATGGAGAATAAAGCAGCGAGGACTTTACCCATGCTGTGTCCACATAACCTGCCTCATTCCTGAAGGGAGGAGCAAATTCAAATCCTGCACTTGCACCTGGAATTGGATAAGCATTGTTCACAACAGCCGTGGAGACATGCGTTCCAGAAGGAGATTTTGCTCCAACCCATATTCCAGCCCTGTACACATGTTCAATCCCGGAATTTTTGGGAAATTCTCCTGAGGGGATGGGCTCGTGTGTATCAGGGTCAACAAAAGAGCGATTGAATCCATGTCCAATAAGGCCATAGGAACTCACAATAACCCTGAAATTGCCTATATCCTCCATCTTGTAATAGGATAAATCTGTCTGGGAAACTATAAAAGCAACGAATAAAAGGGCATTCATTGTTCACCTCCTTCTCCTGGAATCTCAGGTAATTTATACTTTCTTATCCTGTCATCAAAGGCTATATAAAGTGTTTTTCCATCATGGCTTACAGTGATGGCCACAGGGTCATCAGGAAGAGAAAGCACGGTAACAAGACTACCCTCAAAGTCAAACTTCTTCATTGCTCTGTTCCCTTTATCAAGGACATAAACGCAGGATGAATCATCCATGTACACATCCACAGGATTTAAAAATAACGTATCATCAGTTCCTCCATTATAGGAATCACCGCCAAGATGAATCATGCTGAAATGTGGCGGTATAAGAGAAAGACCTTCAACCCAGTTGTTCTGGGAACTCGCATAAAGAACAATCTGAGGGTACGTTCTGGCATAAACACCCATTGGCCTTCTTGTGTATTCTATACCGGTACCATAAGTGGCAATAGTGTCTATTGTATCCTGATAAAACCTGACCACAAGATTTAAAGGAGCAGAACTTAGAACAAGGTGGTTTTCTCCCGCCGCATCTATGCTTGTAAGAAACGAATCCAGCAGGGTGGAATCATTACATAAAAAGGAAAAGTCAAAGGTATCCTGCGGTTCTGCTGACCATGAATATTTAACAACCATGCCTTTATTTGTTGCTATATATATATTTTCCTCAACATCCTGAGTTACAGAGACGGCCCCGTCAAGAACAGAAAATATGTTTCCATATTCACCTGTGGTTGAAAACTTATAGAGGGTATCCGAAGAAAGAACATAAACGTATCCATCCTCACCTAACAGCACATCTTTTAGATGGCTGAATGTCAAATTATCCCATTCGGTATTCTGTATTTCCACATATTCCTTTTCTGATGGCATACCCTGATTGGACTCCTCGGGGAGTGGAAACTTTTTACCACACCCAAAAATAACCATGCCCAGAATGGAAAAATATAAAATCTTTTTCATCAGAAATTCACTCCTGTTGTTATTATATGGGATATTCCAAGATATCCCATCTGCTCTGCAGCATAAGATATGTAGAATCCTTTATGAAGTCCTGTTGATTTCTTTATTGTAAAACCAAAGTTAACACCCCTTGTAAAAAACGAACCCCCTGGTGGAATATTGTTCAATCTAAAACCAACATTCAGGTTTATAAAATCAGTGGGTATCAATGAAAAACCAGCCTTAAACTGCTCAACATCATCAGATGGCTTTTCTATTTCAAATGCACCAAGGAGATATTCTTTCAGTTTTCCTTTAAATCCTATCCTGTAAATCACTGGAACTGAATAGGAATCATAAGATACACTATCCGCATTCTCTGAAAGATATTTTCCCTTAAGTGCAAAATCGGGTCCGAGATTGGAAAGTGACACACCAATCTGAATATCCCTGTATCCTACCTGATAAAGGGTTCCAACATCAAGTAATCCTGTGTATCCATAAACACCAGCAAGATTTTCGTAAGCAAATTTCAATGAAAGTCCGAAGGCAAATCTGTCGGATACGTTCCTTGCATAAACTACTCCAATAGCAAGGTCGTCTGATGATATATATTTTCCTGTCCCCTCAGGATGGTTTTCATCTGTCTCTTTAAAATAACCGCTGGAAAGTCCACTCAAATAAAAACCAATCCTATGATACCTTCCAATAGATTTAATCCCACCTGCATATATATAGTTCTGGTCAACAACCCATCTTCTGTATGATGCAGTAAAGGAAGACGGTGTTTTTATGAAATTAGCAAGCGCTGGGTTCCAGTAAAGACATGTTGCATCCTGAGCAATGGAAACTCCTGTATTACCCATTGATACCTGAGTCCCCCCGGGAGCTATTTTTAAAAACAGAAGTGCAGTGGTACCCTTTTTCTGACCTCCAAGGAACTCAAACAGGCTCCCTGCATAAAGCAGGTTAAAAGCAAGAACAACGAATATCACCTTCTTCATAGCATCACCTCCATACCCAAATAAACTGCCCTTCCCTGAAGATACCGCGCAGGATTCAGCATGTCCTTCTCCGTCTTTCGCGGTGGTAGTGGGTCACCGGGCTCATAGGCCCTGCCAGTAACAGGGTTGATATAATACACATTCCTGTGATTGAAGAGGTTTCGCACCTGAAGTTTTAACTTTGTTTTAATATGCTTAATTCTCACAGTCTTGGTAAATACCACATCCACTCTGTGCCACATGGGCCCTGTCTTTGAATTTATTTCACCCTTATTTCCAAGAGTATCCATTGGAGTGTACCTTTTTCCAGATTTAAGGGAAACCTGAAAACTTAAAGTAAAATCGCTTAACACACTTCTATTAAACAGTTTTAGATACTCATTTTTGCCATAAACAATATTTACATCACCGTAAAATTTAAACGGCCTATCCCATCTCAAATACCACTCCTTTAAAGACTCCTCTCCGCCAAGCCAGTATGCATCCTCAGGAGAAGACGAACGGCCTTTATCCTGTGAGAGTGTAAGAGACATGGAGGAACCTATGTGGTTTTTAACTGCCCTTTTGTATCTTAACTCAATACCCACAGACCTTGAATAATCTGAGTTAAAGTACATCCAGTAATCAGGATTTGGGGGAATACCCTGTATTTTTCTGGCAGTGGGGTAATTGAAAATATCCTTATAATAGGCTGAAAGGTTAACTTTCTGATAATCTCCGATAAGATGTGATACCCCCATTTCATAGGATACGGACACAATTTGATTGAGGTTTGGATTACCAACGAGTTCATAACTTGATGAAGTTCTCGTTCCCAGTTTTGAATAAACGTATTTGAGATCCGGGAGTTGTGTAAAATGACCGTAAGATAGATAGAACTTATCCACATCTGTAATTGGATATGAGAATCCAAGTCTCGGGCTTATATGCGCCTTAAATACCCGTCCTCTTATAGTGAAATTGTCATTTAAATAGGACTCATACTCCTTCCTTATCTGGAACGGAAGGTCATTACGCTGAAGGGCCCTTTTTACTCCTTCGTCAACATAACTGCCAGGCTCCCAGAAATCCATTCTTAAGCCAAGATTCGCTATCATTCCTGCAAAGTGTATTGACGTTTGAGCATACAATCCTCCGGTTATGGAATGTGCCCTGTAAATATCGTGGTTGAGACCAAGTCCTGAAGTGGTTGAATACCACGGATAATCTATGTCAACCCATTGAAGTTCATTTCTCTGGAGCAAAATGCCAGTCTTGCCACGCACTATTTTGCTGAAAATCTTCGTGTAATCAAACTTAAATGTGTATGTCTCTACATAATGGTCATGGAAATATGGGGCATCACCGATATCATAGAAATTGTCCTGTGGATATGTATCCTGAACTTCTGTATATTCAGTCCAGGTTTTTCCATTTACATCAGCATGGAGATTGGTGAAAAATCGCGCAAGTTTTACATCAAAAAAGTTTTTAATATTGAATACGTGATGGTAAGAAAGAGCCTCTGTATTTGCATCCCTTGTAAACGTAAGGTAATTAGGAAGAATGTTTATGTATCTATAAGGAAATCCATAGGCAAATGGATAATCAGAGCGGTGATAAAAGTAACCCTGATTAACCTCCACCGATCTGGTAAACAAATAGGAGAGTTTATTACCGCTTTTTGACTGCCATGCAACTTTTCCCGTAAATGACAGGGTGTTCTCCTCCCTTGGAAAGGTCATACCAATCACACTGGAATAAAGGGTATCGGAATGAGGTAGATATGTGTCATCAAACTTACCATACAAACTTATAAAGTAAGAAACCTTGCCATTAATGGGTAAAAACCTCACAGGTCCCTGAATGCTCAAAGAAGCGATGTCAAGATTGGTGTATCTCTTAAAGCCTAAATTGTCCGTTTTATAGTTGGCGTAAAGGGAAAATCTATCTGCCACATCCTTTATATGATATTTAATAATTCCTGATGTTGCCTGACCGTACTCAGCATTGTATCCTCCAATCTCTGCCTCCACTTCAGAAACAGCATTTTTGGGTATAAATATTCCAAATGCACTACCGGAAAGGGGGTCTTTTATGGGAATCCCATCAAGCATCAATAAGACCTCATTGCTTCTACTACCCCTTATATGTATTTCCGTTCCTCTTGATACTGCACCTATTCGCTTTGCCACAGCCTCCTGTATATTTGTGGCAATGTCTTCTTCTATAGCACTTTTTCCAATGGACCTCACAGTTGAAGACACATCCTTTTCTATTTCCACTTCTTTCTTTGCTTTCACCACCTGTTCGGGCATTTCAATGGACTGCTCCTTGAGATAGAAGTTTATCTCCGTTATCTTTGAGAGTTTTACCTTTTTCACTTCATCTTTATATCCTATCATGGAAGCCTTTATAGTGTACTCTCCCGCTTCTGTTACAGGAATCTCATAATAACCATCCATATCCGTCATGGTGCCCCTTCCCAGTTCTACTATTACAACACCTGCACCAGGAAGTGGCTCACCTGTGAGTGCATCAAAAACCTTCCCAACCACCTTTATTTTAGATGCACCCAGCATGAAGAATATCAATAACACATTCAAAACACGCCTCCTTTTTCAAAGTGACTGTTCATGAACTTCACCTGTTCCCTTGCGTTTTATCTCTTCCTTTTTCCTGTAAAGAGCCTCTGCCACGTTCTTAGGGACAAGACCATCAACCCTGCCACCAAGGGTGGCAATTTCTTTAACAAGAGAGGATGCAAGATAGGCATATTCCTCCGAGGGAATGAGAAAAACCGTTTCAATATCTCCATGTAATCTTCTGTTAATCCAGGCAAGTTTGAACTCATATTCAAAATCCGATACTGCACGGAGTCCACGGACTATAATACTTGCATTCACCTCCTTACAGAAGTCCACAAGAAGTTTACCCCTTAATGGTTTTACTTCAACATTCTCCATATCTTTTACAGCCTCTTCCACAAAATCCAATCTCTCCTTAAGCGTAAAAAGGGTATTTTTATGCAATGCCTCAGCAACCGCAATAATTACACGGTCAAATATACCACTCGCTCTTTTGATTATGTCCACATGTCCATTGGTTATGGGGTCAAAGCTCCCCGGATATACGGCGATAATAGGCGAGGCGTGTTTCTCCAAAACGGACCTCCTTTATTTTTTCAAAATATTTCGTTTGTGGAATTTCTCTTTCTTCAAGAACAAAAATGCCATACTCATTCAAAAGTTTGTAAACTCTTTTGAAAAGTTCATCCAGTCTTGAAAACCCATAAGGAGGGTCTGCAAAAACAAAATCAAATACCTCTTTCCTGTCAATAAGAAGATTTAAACCCCTTTTAAAGTCAGCCTTTATAACCTCCACCACATCCATACCAAGCCCGATTTTTCTGGCATTTTCCTTAATAACACTCACAGCATCCCTGCTTTTATCTATAAAAACAACTTTTTCTGCACCCCTTGAGAGGGCTTCAAATCCAACTGCACCTGAACCTGCAAAAATATCAAGAACCTTTGCATCCTCAATAAAACTACCAAGTGTATCAAAGAGCGACCTCTTTACAATGGACTGTGTGGGCCTAATCTTTACGGGAGCCTTTAAAGGAATCCTTTTAAACCTTCCACCAGTAATTTCAATCCTATTTTTCATTATCAATATGAACCACTACCTGCGGGAAAGGTATCTCTATACCCTCTCTATCCAGGGCCTCTTTTATCCCTGTCACTATGGAATCATATGCAGTAAAGTATTCCCTTCTGTCAATCCATGCAAGAATCCTTAAATTCACCGACGAATCGGCAAGTTCCTTGGTCATAACTATGTAAGATGGTTCTTTTAAAACATGCGGATTAGAGTCAAGGAAACGCTCTATTACTGTCTTTGCCTTATCAATGTCAGCGCCATAAGAAATGCCAACAGTAATATCAAGCCTTCTTATATCAAACCTTGTGTAGTTTTTAATGGATGCCTTGAGAACTGTCTCATTTGGTATTCTCACAAGAACGTTTTCAAATGTTCTCATTGTAATGGACATGAGGTCTACTGAAAGAACCTCTCCCACATACCCGTTTATTTCTATGGCATCACCAATTTTAAAAGGCTTCTCAAAAAGAATAAAAAAGCCTGAAATAACATTTGATAGAGATGTCTGTGCCGCAAATCCAATGGCCACAGAGAAAAGTCCCAGTGAAGTGATAATGGTTTCGGGCCTTATCCCCATAATTGAGAATATAACAATAATGCCCACAAGATAAACAGAATAGGCGGTGAGTTTTGAAACCAGTTTTTGAGTGTGTACCTCACTTTTCTTCGTGAGATTCTTTACAAGTAATTTCTGGAACACTTTGTTTATAACGAGAGCCACAATCCAGGCAACAAGGACATAAAGCACTTTAAGGCCAATGAATATGAGTTTTTCTTTCATAAGCACCTCCTAAAACAAAAGTCCTTTCAGCGTTCTCTTACCAAAGCGGTAAATACCCATCTTCTTCGCGTTTTCCTCACCTTTCAGTATCACATCACCACCTTTTATTGGCGATTCATCGGTATATTCAAGTTCTGCTCGTCCATCTTCTATACTCATTCTTACCAGTTCCGTATAAATAACATCATCCTTTAGAAAAAGGCTCAATTGATTGTAATCAATAAGAAGATTTGAAAGAACCCACTCGTTATCGTCTTTATTTTCCACGTCAAGGGCAAGATAGGCAAGGTCTTTTCGGGGCACAGGATTCTGAGTTACTCCACTTTTGTAAAAATAAGCAAATTCACCCTGATTTGGTTTGCCGTAATACATCCTCTTTCTGTTCCAGAGAACAACCCTGCCTATGTCTATCTCATCCCTGCCACCTGCAACCATCTGCGCCCTGTACTCAAGAGGTATAGGGGCAAATATCCTCATACTTCCTTTTTCTGGAATAACGTAATTGCCTCCAAAATCAAGAAGAAGAGGCAGGTCCGTGGGAACAGGACTTAACATGAAACTGTATATGTCAAAGTCCGCTCCCACATAATACTTTTCAATTAACACCTCTTCCTCTTTTTTCACAACAATCTTATAAACGTTGTCGGAAATTCGTTCTTTTACAAAGTTAATACCTGTTATATCCATGGTCTAAAACACGTATGATGCACCAATTCTGAGACCAGCCCCCTGATACCCGAAGTCCATGGGCATTTTAACAAATGCCGCCTCTGAACCGTAGGACACACCATACAGAGCACCCTTAACAGCAAGCCCTGAGCCATAAACAGGATAATAAAGAACTTCAAGGCCTGCCCTTGTAGCCATAATGAACTTATTACCTGAATCTACAGTGGCATTGTTCCTTGTATAATCAAGATTAGCATAACCGGCTCCTGCATCAACATTTACTCCCACTTCAAGAATATCGTTTTTATAAACTCTTAACCTCATGGTAACAAGCCCTAAAAAACCCTTCATATCACAGGACCCCACTGTATTACCAGAAGCATCCTGAACATCCGCCTTTGTCATAAGGTATTCAAGACCTATACCATGAGAGAAAAACTTGGAATGAAATACTCTACCTGAGAGCATAACCTGAGGAATGATCTTACCTTTAATTATAGTGCTATCATCAGGCTGAAAAGGAAGACCATAAAGAGCACCCAGTTCTAAAGACGTAAATATACCATATTTTTCCCCAACTTCAAGGTACTGGTGCTTCAAATACCTGTTAATGGCTTCAAGAAGGTCTTTTCTCATACCCATCTTGGCTCCAACGATGGCACCACCAATGTTTCCAAGAACAGGAACAAGAGAGCCCGGAACAAGAGCGAGGGTATAAGCATAACCAATTTGATTGACATGCCCGAGATACTTTGAAACAGTTGACTTGAAAATAGGTTTACCGTTATCAAAAACAGTGAGAAGTGGATCATTTTTGTTTGGATATTCAAGATAGGATGTCACCCGCAAAAGTTCCTCTCTTGACATTGAAATTTCCTTGATAATAGTATCCCGGTACCCCATTGACGTCGCTTTTGTTGTAAACAGTTTCAAAGTCCCCTCGTTATCACCAACCTCTATTTCAACCTTTAAAAGATGTGGCACGGCAAGGAATGCACCCTTTTTATGAAGTTCCTTTGCCGTGTAGGTGGTTGCCCCAAGTATTACATACAGAAGTATGTTAAGCATAAATCACCTCCCCTTTTTCATGCTCCGTATTTTTTAAGACGTCCTGCATTTGCAAGGACAATGGGCATAAGGTCATGGGCATAAATCATTCCAAGATACCCATGACGGCATTCCCTTTCAGTAAATCTTGTTGCAGCATCCGCTCCTGCAACCTTTGAATAAAGAAGTAGCGGGCTTGGATGCCATGAATGACCTTTCCACAAAGATGGTGTGGAATGGTCACCTGTTATAACAAGTACATCAGGTTCAAGGGCAAGAACATCCTTAAGATAAGAATCAAATTCCTCTATGTAGTGAACCTTTTTAAGAAAATCACCATCTTCGCCTGCCTTATCAGTCCATTTATAGTGTACAAAGAAAAAGTCATAATCATTCCATTTTTCCCTCAACATCTTGATTAAATCACCAAACTCTGAACCTGCATCTGGTGTATCCATTCCAACCAATCTTGCAAGCCCCTTGTACATGGGATAATTGGCAAGGGCAAGGCTTTTAAGTTTGAACTTTTCAGGGAAAGGTTCAAGGTCTGGCAATGAAGATATGCCTCTTAAAAGAAAGCCATTTGCCCTCTTTTCATCCTTAATTGCATCATGAGCAATTTCAACAAAACGGGCGAGTATCCTCTCTGTCTTTTTCCCCTTTTCACATGTAGCCTCAACAGGAAGCGGTTTTACACCCGTCTCCTGTGGGTCTGTATCAGGTATGCAGTCATAAAGTCCATGGCCCCTGAGCACTACACCAAACCTGTATTCCTTAACAGGGAACACAAAAATCTCCACATCCTCAATCTTTCCACCAACTGCATCTTTAATCTTCTCAATAACGGGTATCGCCTCTTCAGTTGGAATTCTTCCCGCACGCCTGTCAATGATTTTACCCTCCTCATCCAGCGTTGCAAAATTACATCTTATTGCAATATCACCCTTTTTAAGCGGAAAATTCACACCAAGAGCCTCAAGGACACCTCTTCCGACCTCAAAAGTGGCAGGGTCATATCCAAAAAGGCCAAAGTGCGCAGGCCCGCTTCCGGGGGTAATTCCATGTCTCACCGGAATAGTCCTTCCAAGAACAGATTTTTTTGCAAGATTATCAAGATTCGGTGTGTTTGCATATTCCAGTTCTGTTTTAAATTCAAAATCAGGATGGGGAAGTCCACCAAGTCCATCGGCAATATAAAAAACAATCTTACTATCATTGGGAACCAAGAGTTTCTTTATATCCATCTCAGCCTCCTTGAGTTAATAAGAATTATAAAGTTTGTCCCCTGTCATTTCAAAAGACAGAAGGAGAACATTATACTTTTTAAGATGCGATACATATTCACCATAATACTTTTCACAGTTTTTCTTCTATCAGGATGCGAAAAAGAAAATTCTATTGCTTTCCATAATGAGCGATCAACCCATTCCCATATTACACTGGAACCGATTTACTCACAGGATTACAAAAACAAAGCACTTGACCTTATAAACGGCGCACAAAAATACGTTTATGTCTGGATGTTTGAGATAGCCAATTACAGGGAAGGACCAAATCCATTACTTTCAGCACTGTGCAGAGCAAGAAAAAGGGGCGTTGATGTAAAGGTTTTGGTAGAAGGTGGTGAGGATTTTTTGGGCGAGAGATTTTACAAAAAACAGAAAAGTGCCTACGAGTTTTTAAAGTCCTGCGGCGTTAAGGTGAGATTTGACAGAAAAGGGAGAACCACCCATGTAAAAATGCTGCTTGCAGATACATCGCTCTTGATAGGGTCAACCAACTGGACATATTACGGCCTTGAGAGGAATACAGAACTGAACGTTTTAATAAAAAGTTCACAAACAGAAAAGTTTAAGGAACTCTTTTTAAAATCTTACAGGGATGCACGTAAAAACACACTCAATGTACCGAAAAATGCCAGAAAAATCACAGTAAAAGGCGTTGTTACGTATGTTCAGGAAAGGGTTTCAAGAAGGGGCAGAGCCTATACGATTTTCAAAATAAAAAGCAAAAGAAGAACCTATAGAGTGTTTATAAGAGGACATCACCACATAAGAAAAGGAGAAAGACTTTTAGTAAAAGGAATATTTTACAAAGTCAAAAAGGTGGGCAACCGCACATTCCATAATGAAATAGAGGCGAGTTATATAAGGAGGATTTGAAGGGTAATCGGGATAGACTATAATATTCCTTCATTCTGTAATTCCTCATAAACCCGAATAGCAATTTGAAAAATGTGTTTTCTCAGATACTGCTGGTCCTTCCACTCCATTTTTGACAACGCTCCATCAACAAACTCTTCAAAATCCATCTCTTTCTGTTTTTGTCTGAATTCCTCAAACACATGGAAAAGAATAAAGAGATATGGTCACCCAGTGAACTGACCCACCATGCAGGAGGCATAAAAGACCCGGTGGTTTCAAGATTATATTTCAACGAAGATACTGCTTCCGGTATATAGTCAAATCTCTCTTCTTCAATCAGACCACAATTAGGACAGGGAACACTCTCATCATCTGGTATATAGTATGCCCCGCATCTCGGACACTGATGGTCATAAAAAATATGCAATGTCATGACTTATGGTTTAACGTTTTTGGGGTGTCTGAAGTCCTGAGCGATAGCGAAGAACTTGGGCAAGGAGCAAAGCGACGAAGCGTCCCACCCGAAGCGGAATTTGGCTTTATGTATTACCACATTAAAATCTCCTCATAGGTTATCTTTTTTCCTTTTTCAGTTGTTTTTATTTTTTCAAGTATTTCTTGATATATATGTCTTAGGTACTCTTCTCTAAAAATAACGAATCCATTATCAAGTTTAATGAAATTTTTATTAAATACATCTAAAGCGTTTTGACATTTTATTTTTGTTGATTCTCTCACTCTATGATTTTTCAGTTTATTTTTTAGTTCTTCTATATCTACTACTAAATACGGTACTTCTACAATAATGTCGGCACGTGTTTGTTGCCTTCTTGTAAATCTACGGTCTGACGCTTCCCTTCTGTATGAGACTTTCTTCACCTGAATAGCTACCTTTATATTGTTTAATTCTACAATAGCATCAATTCCCATCATATCCAATTCTGCTGAAGACATTAACTTTTCTGCAAATATTGCATTCCATAAATATTGAAAGTGAAACTGAGTGAGTATAGACATCCATATCCGATACAATCTTGCCTTAAAACCTTCCTCAACAAATTGTAATGAACAACCATAAAAGTACTTCTTTATAAATTTATAGATGTAAGGATTGAGTTTTTCGGACCAGTATATTTTAAAAACTTCGTCATAATCCTTAAAATCAGTTGTTTCCCAGTAATATTTGTAATAAATCTCAAGGGGTAAAAGGTCCCGTGGTAAATCTTGTTCTACAGTTTTTATTTGTCTCAAATATGCATATTCTTTGATGTCTATATTCCTAAGAAAATTTTCAAATTTCCTTAAGTCCTCTTTCCAATCTCTTGTCATGATAACACCTCTTTCAATTTTATTAATTCCTCTTTTATAGGTAACGGAAGCATTTTAAGTTGTGTTATGTTGAAATGATATGTAATGTCTCTAAAAACATCTTTTACATATTTTTTTATTATTTCTGAATTCAAAAATTCAACTACTTCTTCCTCTGTAAGGTCAAATCGCATATTTGTTAAAGTATATTTTCTCAATAAATGATATACATCACCCATCCATGGATAGGCTATGTAATCATAAGCAGCACCTACCTGTCCATTTCCTCTAAAGCCTAACCCTACAACAATATGTGGCCTGTCAAAAAACTTTCGCAAAGATGTTTTCTTTTTTTCTTCAATCCAATAACCAGTAAGAGGTTTATAAACGACTTCTCCAATCTTTAAATTTCTGCCATTAAGAATAGGTAGTATATTCTCTTTATCGGTCATCTTTTCTGCTTTTATTACATCTTTATTATGTTTTATTTCTGGAGTTCTTGGTGATATTCTTATTGTATAAACATCTCCAAGCCTAAAACTGCAAATATTTTCTACCTTCTTACTGAACTCCGTTGAAAATAATACAACTTCTCCTTTCCAATGGTTATTGTTCGTGATTATCTCCAGTTTACCATTGTTATAATCATATAACCTCAATTTGCTCTTTTCAGAATTAGATTTTACAAATTTCAAAATTACAGTAGTTACATCCGCCTCTGGTTTAAAAACATCATTACCCATATATATAATTTCAGTCTTGCCTCGTTCTGCAAGAAAATTACGAAGTTTTTTAAATTCGTCTAAAATCATAAAAGTAGCTGGAACGACGAATATAAGTTGTCCATTTTCTTTCAGTAGCTTTATTGATTTTTCTATGAATGCTCCATAAACATTATATTTTCCATACCAAGTCTCATAAATTTGTTTGTATTTATTTTTAGTCTCATTATCCACTCGTATTGTATAGTGTTCTGATAGACTCGGTATCCCATAGGGTGGATTTCCTATAATCACATTAAAACGCTCTTTGGTATTCCACAGTAAATAGTCGTCATGAATTATTTCTATTTTTTCTGTAAAACCATATTGCTTGGCATATTCGATAACCTCTTTGTTAATTTCCACACCTATTTTAGTAACTGCATGTTCAAAAATGTGGTTTTTATTCTTTTTAATTCCAATCAAAAATTGGCAGATCCCGCATGCTGGTTCAAGAATTTTTAGGTCGTTTATGTTTAATCTTTCCTCATCTATCAAATCAACCATAAAATCAACAACCCATTGTGGTGTAAAAAATATACCCCAATCTTTTTTAATATGTTTTATTTTATGATTTACAATAACAGCGTGATTTTCAATATCAAGCTCTCCCATCATTATCCTCCATTATGTAATACATAGATCTTAAATTTTTTATGGCTTTGAGGCGGAATGTATACAACTTGGTCATATTCGAACTATCTGCATATATTTCACCGTTGACCATATCCAATTCTATCTAATATCAACATTACCACCTGTATCTATCCTCCCACCCCACTCCACCCACCCCACTCAACATTTCCAAATATACACCATATAACACGGAAACTCAAGGTTTTATTTTCTGGCAAAGACTGCTCTACTTTCTTTTTATATTGAACATCCCCCATAAATAACCAATCCCATAGTATGCCCCGAAGCCTGCAAAGAGGTGAATAAACATGTTTTCCATGTCACCAGATGGATTGAATGAGAATACAAACAGTGCAAACAAGAATGAAAGTATTATAACCTTTGCGATTCTGTGTAAAAATACGCCTTTTTTCTTCATGGCTCTGAACACAGGAAAGGAGAGCACAATAAATCTTACAAATATGGCAATGAAACTTGCAAGTGCTATGCCCGGAAATCCTAATTTAAACCCTAAATACCACGCAAGGGCAATGTTTACCACACCTGCTGTGGCAAACGAGTAATTGGGCACTTTAACCTTTCCCTGAGCGAAATAGTAACTCTGAAAGAGTTTTGCAAGTGAAGAGGGCACAATCAAAGGTGCATAAAAACAGAGGGCCTGCGATACCATTATCGTGTCATAAGATGTGAAATTACCCCGCTGAAAGAGGAATTTTATTATCCCGGGTGCATCCTTAATCATAAAAATAGAGGCGGGAATAATAAGGAAAAGCAGAAATGCCATTCCCTCTTCAAATTCATCTGTCATATCCTCTCCGCGGGCGAATTTTTCCACAAGACCGGGCAAGATGACTGTGGAGACGGCAACCCCGAAAATCGCTATGGGAAGGTGCATTATGCGGAAGGCATAGGAAAGATAGGCAACTGCCCCCCTTCCTAAAAAGGAGGCTATTTCCGTATTGAAAAACAGGGTAAGGTTAACAAAGGAAACGCTTAAGACTACGGGTAAAAGGAGTTTGTAAAACTTTTTGAACATGGGGTGTTGTAATGTAAAATGCAACTTCAATCTGACCCCCACCTTCCTGACAAAAGGCCATTGAAACAGAAACTGCACTATGCCGCCTGTTACAACCCCACCTGCAAGGGCATGGGGGTAATGGCCTTCTTTTAAGATAAAATAGGCAATGACTCCCGAAGATATAACGGCAATGTTGTAAAGCACCGGTGAGATTGCCGGTACAAAGAACCTTTTATAGGAATTGAGTATCCCTCCTAAAATAGCAGAAAGGGATATAAAGAGCAAAAAGGGAAAGGTTATTCTTGTGAGTGTTGCGGCAAGATGAAACTTTGCCGGGTGTTTTGTAAAACCGTATGCAATGAGTTTGACAATAAAGGGTGCAAATAAGATACCGATTAAGGTAATTACCCCCAGAATAATCAGCGTGAGGGTAAAAACGGCATTTGCAAAGTCAAAAGGCGAAAGGTCTTTTTCCCTTGCCTCCACAAAAGAGGGAACAAATGCTGTCTGAACGGAGTTTTCGGCAAAGAGATCCCTTAAAAGGTTGGGTATCCTGAAGGCCACATAAAAGGCATCTGCTGCATCCTTCCCACCCAAAAGATATGCAATTGTGGCTTCTCTCACAAAGCCAAGTATCCGCGAAAGAAGCGTGCCTGTGGAGAAATAAAGAATATTCTTCAGTCTCATGGATTAAAAGGTTATCCCCATGTTGAAAAGGGGCAATATCGGAAGGTCAAGGCCCATATCTTTTATTCCGGGGTACCTCAGGCCGAAAATCATAAAACCTCTGCCAAATTTCAGAAGGTACAGGGATTCTGCACCCCAGGCCCCATTGCTGTAGAGGGAAAAAGATGTAAATAAATCGTGTAACCTTACCGACAGTTTTCCTGAAAATATGGTCTTTTTCTGTATGTATAAACTCATGTCAGGAATAATCTGTAAATTGTCTTTTCCAAGCCACAAACCACCACCTGCTTCCCAAAGGGGCGAAGCGCTGAATTTTCTTATCCCTGAATACGAGGAAGTTACAAAATACCCCCCGTAAAAGGGGACAAAGGAGAATTTTAAAAAGGCACGGCTCTTTGAAAGCCTGAGGGTGAGGGGAAACATAAAGGGAAGTACTAAGGGAGATGTTCTTATTGCAATATTCCGGGTGGCATAGGAAAATTCAAGTAATGAAACGGTAAAGCCACGTGAAGGTGTTTCTATGTCAAAAACATGGGAAAAGTTAAAGAGCATAAAGAGTAGAATGCCACTCAAAACACACCTCCTGCAGGGCCCACAAAAGAGGACATGTCTTTTTGTATCTTGAAAATGCCTTCAAGGTTTTTTATGTGCAAACTGTCGTTCTGCGTAAAGTAAAGCGGGTCGGTGGTGGATACATTGACTATCACCCATATCGTGCCCTTTTCAAAGGCATGTTCTATTTTGGACAGAGCCATGCTCTCCGGAACAACCTGCTCAAATGTCTTTATACCATCTACGCTTCCCTGTATAAGGGTTGGGCTTTCTACTATGTAATCCGGTGTTTTGCCGTAAACAGCATAGATACCTGCACACGCAAATTCAGGCTCACAGGTTGCGTACATGGTGATGTCTGCGTCCGGTCCTGTGTCCTGCACCATTATTTTAAAGGTCATGTCTTTTGTGGAACTTGCGGTAAAGTTAAACTCTGCATCTTTTATGTCAAGCCCTTTTAAAACCTCAAGGGGCACTTTCTTTACGGCATAGAAGTTAAGGCTAACCACAGATTGAGCACCCATAAGCGGGAGGTCTATCTTTTTTTCATACAGTCTGTAATCTATATCCACGGTGCAGGAAAGAAGTAAGAATCCCAGAAGTAGTAATATTTTTCTCATTGTCATAACGAAAATTTTACTGCCTTAACTTTAAACATCAAATCTCGCCTTCTTCCTTACTCCCACCCGTACATCTTACTCACTATTTCATAGTAGTCCGTAATCATCTTCGGATAGCGGGGATTATCAATAATGATGATACAGTCATGGGGACCACCATATAAAACTATATTTTTCACCTTATCGGAATCCTTTAATGCCTCCTTTTTTATTCTGCCTTCCTCATAATCAACAATGAGTTTTCTGTAAGAACTGATATCAGGCATGTTTTGCGGTGTGTAAATGAGCCCTTCTGTCTTCATAAGAACCCTGCCGGAATTCATGTCCTCTATATCCATTGAAAATTGCATATTGTTGAAGTCCATAGAAATGTCGGTTTCAACGAAATTACTGGAATAAACCATGTAAACGCTGTCCGTGCCCTCGTGTGGGTCAAATAGCGCATCAAGAGAACAATACTCACCGTTACCTCCATGAGATTCATCACTCAGTTCCAATTTGCCGTTTAAACACTTAAAACTCATGCTACAGTCCTGTTCGTCTGAGCCAAGGACAATCGTTCTCGCAAGTTCCGCCCATCCTATCTGAGACCTTTCTATTGTCTCAACCGCTTCACAGGACTTTACCCCCGTGCCTTTTCCGTTTTCACCAAGAACCATGTCTAAAGCTAAAGAGTCCTCAAAAAACGGAAATTCTGCCACTGCTTTAAATGAATTTCCGTTGCATTCTATAGAATCTATTCTCAAACCTCTCTCTACATTCGGTTCAATCAAATCAGGTATTGAAATAGACACCTTTTTTGAAAAGGCATCCTTCACGGTTAGCCAGTTTCCGTTTTTTATACGGTTTGAGCTGTAAGTCGTTGCGAAGAGATACAATCCCTTACTGATAAAATCTATCTCTCTTTCATTTTTTTCCTCTTTCCAGTGTGTTTTCAAGATACTGTCATCCACACACTCTACTTCCTTTAACTCTCCAAAAGAGCCCAACGGCAAAACTCTTCTATTAAACACATCAAGCCCTTTCAATTTTCCTTTATTATACATGAAAATGCCGTGACCACATGCAAAAAGGCTTCCGTTGTATAACTCTCCTTCTACTTCATTTTTATCTATAAATATCTGCCCGTTATTTTGCGTTATATTCAGTTTTTTCTCCTCTCCAAGTTCCTCATCCACCACTTCCACAACCCTTTCAAAATAATGGAATCTGGGCGCACCTGTGCTGTATCTGAAAATAGCATCATTGTCATAACCAACCGAAATTACATTTTCTCCGACGGGTTTTAAATTATCCACAGAATACAGGGTGTTACCGGCAACAATGTAATCGTATCCTGAATGCTCTATTACCCATCTTGCCTCTATACTGCTTAACACCTTTAAATCAGTTGCTTTATCGGGATAAGTCCATCCCTTATGCGTAAGGACATAAAAATTACTGCCTTTATGCAAAATGCATATATAGGAGGAATCAAATGCCCAGGGATAATAGGCCATAAACAGAACACCATCATGAACAGGTCTCATAAAGGGAACATATCCTCCGGACACATAGGGCTGGTCTATATCCATAAGCATGGTCTCTTTTATATTTTTATCAGGATTTTTGGAAAAAAGACCAAAAACCTTTTCAAACTCAGGCGAAATGGTATCATGACCCATAATAACATACGGCTCGGATATTTCAATTTCAACGGTGTCATACACACCTGCCACATTGACATTCTTTGTAACATATTCTATCTTCGCCTCTCTGTTTGAAATTATCTCTCCTGTATTTAAAAGCAGATAGGCTTTTTCTCTGTCAATCCTTTTAACTTCTTTGTTAACCCCGTCAAGTCTGGCAAAATAGCCGTCATCACCGATAAGCAGGATCATATTGTTAAGCGGAACAAAATCTTTTACATTCTTTGGAAGACTTACTTTGTTTATCCTGCCGTTATTCCACACCATAAGAGAATTACCGGATACAAAAACAAAACCGCCATTATACCACCATACCCTCTCTGGGCATACAGAATCAACCACCCTATTGTTGATTTTGAGATGTCCATCCGAACATGTGGCAGTATTTTGAAAAGAGGCATTAAAAGCAGAGAGAGAACCTGTATATATTAATAAAATTGCCATCCATTTTTTCATGTTTACCTCCTTTTATCTATATATGCGCTTTCCCTTTCCACCCTTTCCGGGCGTTGAATCAAAGACCCTTGATATATAAAAGACTATTGCTATAAACTCCCTTGAAAAATGGCCGTGAAAATAGGAGTGTATTAGATTGGCATACTCAAAAACCTTCCTCTCGTACGAATTAACATCGTCTTCTGGATGTATGAGCCTTGCTATTCCCTTTACCTGAAAGGTCGGCATGTCAAGGAATACCATGGCGTATTCTGGATTTTTTATAAGATTCAAATAGGTTTTTGTCCTGTAATCCCCATATGTGTAAAGTTCAAGGGATAAAAGTCCATCCCTTCTGAAGTACTTATCAAAATTGCTGTAAAAATCATAAAGTACCGAGACTTTTCTGGAAAGACCTTCTTTTTTCGTATCTTTCATTATATTAATGAGCTCATCAATGCTCTCTTTCTTTGGTAGATACCCCACACCCTTTACGGCATTGTTAATAGAAATTACATCATCCTCTCTTGTATTTCCGCATGTTGCCACCATACCATTGTGAGGTCCTTCAAGATACTCTGGAAACTTATGCTCTTTTACCATATCAAGGACTTTGAGCCTTTCAGATGTGCTCCATTTTACAAAAGTATCAGGAAGTTCCACAAGAGGATAATTTTTTGAATCACCGTTCTTTATCACCTCAACCATACCTTCTTTTTCAATGATTTCATATTCAATGTCCATTGTAAAACTCCTTTTTAAGGGGCCTTGAAAGAAGCATTGAGATGGCCTCATCAAAGGTTATTTTCTCGTTGACAATGAGATTAACAACCTGTGTAATGGGCATGTCAATTTTAATTTTCTCTGCGATTTTAAGGACTATGCCGCTTGTTCTCACACCCTCTGCCACCATGCCGAGTTTTTCCATAATATCGGCAAGTTTCATGCCCTTTGCAATAAGTTCACCCACGGTGCGGTTTCTTGAATCCTTTGAGAATGAGGTTGTAATTAGGTCACCGTATCCAGAAAGTCCCATGAGAGTATTCTCCCTTGCACCCATTGACAGAGCAAGCCTTCTCATCTCCGCAATGCCCCGTGTCAAAAGTGCACCTTTCGCATTTGCACCGAGTTTAAGGCCATCCACCATACCCGCTGCAATGGCTATGACATTTTTCAAAGCACCTCCTAATTCCACACCCCTCGTATCATCATGGGTATATATTCTGAAATACGGCCTTGCAATGATTTTCTGGACGTGCTCGGCAAACTCATGGTCATCTGATGCAACAACGCATGATGTGGGCAATTTTCTGGCAAGTTCCCTTGCTATTGTGGGGCCTGATAATACTGCAATTTTAGACTTTCCCAGAATGCTTTTTAAAAAGTCCGATGGCAGGTTTTCCTCATCAACAAATCCCTTTGTAAGGGATACAATATTCAGGGGGACGAAAACAGTTAAAAGCTCATTGAATACTTCCTTTATGGCATGTGATGGCAGGGCAGAAACAATGAGTTCGGTATCCTTGAGTTTCTCTAAAGATGATGTTATCAACACCTCACGGGGCAATCTGAAGTCAGGAAGTTTATGGGGATCCGTGCGTTTTTCACTGAGTTCTTTCACCTTTTCGGGATTCCTTCCCCATACTATCACATCATGTCCATTTTCATATAGAATAGAGGATATAACAAGGCCAAAACTGCCATATCCCAAAACACCTATCTTCATTTTTGACTGCCTATCTTTGGTTCTGTTCCTTTAATCAATCTTTTAATATTGCCGCTATGTCTCAGAACAATAAGCAAAAACACCACAAATCCGAAAAGAATTGCATTTTTCTCCCTGCTAAAAATACCCATATAAATAAAAACGAGAAGACTGGTTAAAATAGAAGACAGAGACACATATCGGGTAATATAGATAAAGAGAGCAAAAATTGCAAGAAAGGCAAAAAAGTACAACACATTGAGGCCCAAAAGTGCTCCGAACATGCAGGCAACCCCCTTTCCACCTTTAAAAAGAAGGTAAGGAGAAAAGATATGTCCCATTACCGCAAAAATGGCAACTATGTATGCAAAATCAGGACTTATTGCGCCTTTTGCGTAAATAACGGGTAATGCTGATTTGGCAACATCAAATATAGCAGTAAGGAGTGCAACCTTCCACCCTGCTGCACGGAGCACATTGGTGGCACCGATATTACCGGAGCCCACCTTACGGACATCAACCCCTTTGAATACCTTTGAAAATATGAGGCCAAAGGGGATACCTGATAGAAAGAATGTGAAAACAATTATACCTATCTTCATACATCACATTTTAAAATAAAAAAAGGGGACGGGCAAAGGTTGACAGGAAAAACACAGTGGTAAACAAAACTTAGTTTTGTATATAACTTCTGTAATCTTCCCTCTCCACCACCATTCTATTCAAATCTTCATCTGAAAGGTCTTTTGTGGTGGTTAGAATATTATCTATAATCTCCTTTAAATCCTCCGGGATTTCACAGGAGCACGGTTTTTTCAGATGGAAGTATCCCCTTTTCTTACTATCTTTCTCTTCTATTACCTTCTCTAAATCCTCAATATCCTGTAAAAACTCAGAAAAACCTTCAATATAAAAGGCAGACGGGTATATGACATAGTAAAATTCAAGTGGCTTTTTACCGTGTTTTTTGACGTACTCAAGCTCGCTTAAAATCAGTATTCTGCTTAATCTGAAGGGTGAAAGGTCATTTTGCCTGGTAAGTATGTACTTTACCACCTTCTCTTCAAGACTCATGTCTTTCATATTATAAATCTTACATCTTTTAAAGTGAACCTTCAAGGTTCATACCTTATAATTTATTCGTGTCTGAAAAGGAAAAGTACAGAAAGATTGCCTGTATTAAGAGAATTTTTGACCTTGTTATATCCATTCCACTGTTTCTTTTTACACTTCCCCTCATGATTTTGATTTATATACTTGTATGGTTATTCATGGGCAAACCTGTGATTTTCAAACAGGTAAGAATTGGCTGGTTTGGAAAGCCTTTCATGGTCTATAAATTCAGAACCATGACTGAAGAGCGGGATGAAAACGGTAATCTCCTGCCCGACCATATGCGAATAACCAAACTGGGCAAAATCCTTCGCTCTCTCCGACTTGATGAACTGCCCCAGTTAATTAACGTTATCAAGGGAGACCTCAGTTTAATTGGTCCAAGACCTGTTCCACCGGAAATTTACGAAAAAGAGGATTTTTTCAGGGGAAAAAGAACCTATTTAAGACCCGGCATTACAGGACTGGCACAGATTGAGGTCTTTAACAGAGAGCCATGGAGCGAGAAAGTGAAATACGATATTGAATACATTGAAAACTGGAATCTTCTCCTGGATATTAAAATTACATTTCTTACACCCCTGAAGGTAATACGCGAGTTTTATATCGCTATGCGTGAAAATGAGAATATGGGGCCATCTGAGCAGACACGGAAATAACCTTCCTCTTTTCTCTTCTTAACTCCACAACCCGCACATATTCCAAAACCACAGCCCATCATACTCTCAAGAGAAACATATGTATTTTCAAGGTTTTTGCTCCTCTTTTTTTCAAGGGACCTGAGCATCGGAAGGGGGCCGCAGGCATAGACAATACCTTCATCACCACTAAGATAATCTGTGGGATACCCCTTTTTCCCGAAACTGCCATCCTCAGTCACAATATCAACCCCATCTGGAAATATGTCAAAAAGCCCTTCTAAATACGAGGGAAAACCTATAAGGAATCTCCCAAATCCGTACTTTCTGGCATAAAAATTCAATGGCGCAACACCGCTTCCACCTCCAATTAAAACTACAGAACTTCCAGCATTTTTGAAGGCATTGCCCAGCGGTCCCAGGAAATTGACCCTTTCTCCTGTATTAAGAGCAAAAAGTTCCGTTGTAGTTCTACCCACCCTTTTTACAAAGAGTTCCAGTACTTTATCCTCTGCATAGAATACGGAAAAGGGTCGTGCTAACAGCGGGTCCTTTTCATCTTTAATTTTAAGCATAACAAACTGTCCCGGCATAACTTCTTCCGCTATTTTGGGAAGTGCAAAGGTAAATACCCCGAATTCTCCGAATATACGCTTTTTAATAAGCTCTCCACGCTCAGAGCGAATCTTTCGTGGCATTAACAACCTCCCTGACCATTTCAGGGCTCATGTCTGGATAAAGGGGAAGGGTAATCTCTCTCTGAGCGATGCTTTCTGTAAGAGGTAAATGAAATAACCCGACTTTCTTCTTTATGGCTGAAAAGGTATGGACTGGCCTGTAATGCCATGACGTCTGAATGCCCTCCTGTGTAAGTTTATGCAGAATCGCAGCCCTTTTTTCTGCCGGCACCAGTATAGGAAAAATGTAATTTGAACCTGTTCCAAAATGTGTAAAGGGAATTTTTATCTCATTTACTTCAGCAAACAGGCTTCTGTATAGTCTGACAAGTTCCCTTCTTTTTTCGTTCATCCTGTCAAGTTTTTTAAGCTGCACCCTGCCAATGGCCGCCTGCATTTCAGTTGCCCTGTAATTGTATCCTATCTCCACTATATCGTAAACCTCAGATTCTCCTCTATACCTTTCATACGCAAGCCGGGTCATACCATGAGAACGAAGGAGTTTTGCCTTTTTATAAATCTCTATATCGTCTGTAACGAGCATGCCACCTTCACCTGTTGTCATATTTTTGTTGGAATAAAGGCTGTAAACCCCAACCTTTCCAAATGTGCCACATCTTTTACCGTTTAAAATACTTCCATGTGCATGGGAACAGTCTTCAATAAGTACAACTTTCCTCTTACGTGATTCTTCAGCAAATTCTGCAAGGCCTTCCATGAAGCCCGCAATGGGAACATAAACTGCAAACTCCGGTTTCTTATCATCAATTTCCCTGTGTGAGAGATTGAGATTACGCTCCCCTGAAATTTCTCCGAATATTATGTGAGCACCGCACCATATAAGGGGTGTCACTGTTGATACAAAAGTGTATGATGGAACAAGAACCCTGCTTTCTTTTTTTATACCTGCTGAAATGTATGCAACGTGAAGTGCCGCTGTTCCACTTGAGAAAAAGAGAGCGTATTTTGTTCCAACGTAACGGGCAAACTCCTGTTCAAACTGTTCTGTCTCCTCTCCAAGTGTAATCCAGCCAGAAGATAAAACCCTTGAAACTGCTTCTTTTTCCTCCTCTCCAAAGGAAAGGTCAAAGAGAGGAATCTTCCACGATTTTTTAATGGTGCTCCCGTCTTCCCCTGCCAAATCTCTTTTTATCTGAATGGTTGTGTTTTCCCGGCTTTGGTTTATAATTGGGGTCTGCCTGCTTCATGGAGAGTTTAAATCTACCCATTTCATCAATATCAATAATCTTAACAGGGATTTCCTGACCCACCTTTAAAACATCCTCCACGTTGTTTATTCTCTCATCGGATATTTCAGAGATGTGTAAAAGACCCTCTTTACCGGGCAGAACTTCAACAAAAGCGCCAAAATTGGCTATTCTGACCACTTTACCCGTATAGACCTTACCCAGTTCCACATCCTCAATGAGTTTTTCTATAATTTCCTTTGCATTCTCCACATCGTCTTTCTTTTTACCCGCTATAATAACAAGACCCTTTATGTCGTCAATGTCAATACTCGTATCCGTTTCCTCTATAATACTCTTTATGGTTCTGCCACCAGCGCCTATTATAAGACCAATTTTATCTTTTGGTACCCTGAGTAGAGCAACCTTAGGAGCATACTTTGAAACAGAGGACCTTGGCTTATCAAGGGTCTTTTTCATGAGGTCAAGAATGTACATCCTTGCCTCTCTTGCCCTTTCAAAGGTTTCTTTTATAATGGAAAGAGGAAGTCCTCTGCGTTTTAAATCAAGTTGAATGGCTGTTATACCCTTATCTGTCCCGGCAACCTTGAAGTCCATATCACCAAAGTGGTCTTCAAGACCAAGTATATCCGTCAGTAATCTGTAATTTTCCCCATCACTGACCATACCAGTTGAAATACCGGCGGCCATATTCTTAATGGGAACACCCGCATCCATCAAAGATAGTGTGGCCCCACAAACAGATGCCATGGATGACGAACCATTTGACTCAAGAATATCTGATACCACCCTTATTGTATACGGAAAGACCGCTTCATCTGGAATAAGGGGTGCTATTGCCTTTTCAGCAAGATTGCCATGACCAATTTCCCTCCTTGATGGTCCTCTTAAAGGCTTGATTTCTCCTGTAGAAAATGGTGGAAAATTGTAATGAAGAATAAACCTTTTTTCTTCTTCCGGGTCCATTTCAGAGAGTTTCTGGACATCCTCACCAGTACCGAGGGTGGTTACCACAAGCGCCTGGGTTTCTCCACGGGTAAACAGAGCAGAGCCATGTGTTCTCGGAAGTACAGAGACCTCCGTAGTTATGGGTCTTATATCTTTTTCACCTCTGCCATCAGGTCTTATACCTGTTTCAAGAATTCTCTTTCGGGTAAGTTTTTCTTCAATCTCCATAATTGCCTGAGAAATCTCAAGCTCACTATCAGGATATTCCTCAAGCAGCTTTTCCTTTATCTCGCTTTCCAGAAGTTGCACCTTTTCATTGCGTTCCTGCTTTTTGACAGTAAATATGGCATCAACAAGGGCATCTTTATACTCTTTTTCTATCCTGTCATATATCTCTTCGGGCACATCAATACGTGTATAATCATATTTTTCAACCGGTCCAACCTTCTCAGCAAAACGCTTTTGAAAATCCTCCAGTTCTTTTATGTACTTCAGAGAATACTCAAGTGCATCATAAACGATGTCTTCAGGAACTTCATGCCCGCCAAACTCAATCATATTAATTTCACCATCTGACCCTGAAACAAAGAGGTCAAAATCACTTTCCTGAAGCTCCGAATTTGTTGGATTAACCCTGAAACTGCCATTTATTCTTCCGAGTTTCAGGGCCCCTATCGGGCCATCAAAAGGTATGGGGGAAATCATGAGTGCCACAGAGGCACCAATGAGACCTAAAGGTAGAGGGTCATTTTCCATATCATAGGAAAGCAAATAAGCAATAACCTCCACCTCATCCACCATATCTTTGGGAAACCTTGGACGGATTGCTCTATCTATTGCCCTTGAATAGAGTATCTCTCTGTCCTGCGGTTTACCTTCTCTTTTAATATAACCACCGGGTATCTTACCAGCAGCATAAGCGTGTTCTCTGTATTCAACAAGAAGTGGCAGAAAATCCCTCTTTTCAAGCACCTTTTTGTGAACCACTGTCACAAGAACAACTGTATCTCCATAACTCACAAGGACAGACGCATCAGCCTGTTTTGCAAGTTTTCCTGTTTCAAGGGTTAGAGTTCTCTCTGCAAATCCGATGGTTTCCCTTACGACCGACATACTATCTTATCCCCAGTTCTTTCTTGAGAGAGAGATACTTCTCGTAATCTTTTCTTTCAAGATAACGGAGAAGCCTTCTTCTCCTTCCCACAAGTTTCATAAGTCCATACCGTGTATGGACATCCTTCTTATGCCTTTTCAGGTGCTCGGTGAGATCCTTTATCCTCCTTGTCAAAATCGCAATCTGAACCTCTGCTGAGCCTGTATCCTTTTCATGCTTTCTGTATTTTGTTATAATTTCCTGCTTTATCTCTTTATCCAGTGGCATTACCTCGTACCTCCTTATTTTTTAACATATTGCAGGTTAGTATTTTAACTTATCAAAAACGGACAGTCAAAGTTATATTTTTAAAACATGCCTCTCAATTTTAGCGTTATATTATCGCTATCACATATCCAGTTTGAAAAGTTTTTTCCCTCCTTTTTCGCAGGCTTCTTTTAATTCCTGTAAAAGTGCATCTTTATCCTTTATACCCTGTTCCTCTGCTATTTCACCGAGTGTGCCCCATACCGGCTCCCCACAGGCTATGCAGGAAAGTCCATATTTGAGACAGATTTTTATTGCCTCTTCACAATTTGCAACAAGGTCCTCTATGGAAATGTCCCATGTTATTTCCATTACTCACCTCCCTTTAACAAACAACTTAAAGGTTTTTCTAAACTTTCTGCTTCTTACTCTCACTAAATACATGCCTTCAGGTAGTTCTGGAATGTATAGATTCATATTTTTCCCTGTAACTCTGCCTGTATAAAGTGTAGCAACTTTCAGACCAGCCATGTTGTAAAGATCTATTTTTATTTCTCCTGATACGTGCTTTCCAAAAACTATACTTATTCTATCAGAAACCATGCTGTTTCTTAAAAATACAACGTCACTTTTATCATTTTCCTCTCCAATAGAAGATGGCGAAATTGACACGCTGTAAATGCCGAGTCCGTGCGTTGCGGCATATAGAATGTCATTGCTATTGTCTATTTTAAGGTCCATTACAACTGAAATGGGAAGATTCTGACCATATGCATACCATATGGTATCATCAATTGTTTTTACGTAAACACCAACATCTGTGGCAACAAATATTCTGTTATATTTATCAAGAACAGCCCTGTTACAGGGTGCCTGTGGTAAATTGTATGTTATATCCTGCCATGTTCTCCCCGTATCCTGACTTTCAAAAATATAGGGTGTATGCTCGTTTAATGCATATCCTGATAGAGTAACAAAAATTACACCCGGATCAGAATCTAAGGTGATAATGTCTGTTACATATCTTGCAGGCAAACTGTCTGATATTTTTATCCATGTATTGCCTGAATCAGGAGAATACCAGACATTACCATCATCTGTTCCAACATATACAAACCTGTTATCCTGTTTGTTTACATGAATTACTGTTATGGTTCCATAAACGAGTTTACCTTTTCCATTTGTAAGGTCCGGACTTTTTACAGTCCAGTTCTGTGCACCATTATATGACTTGTAAACACGATAAGTTCCAAGATACATTATATCGGGATTTATCGGATCCAGAACATAGGGGGTGTCCCAGTTTGTTCTGTCATTGGAATCAATGCCATTGGTGGCATCCTGCCATGAATATCCGTCATCTGTGCTTTTTCCAAGCCCTCCCCACTGATACTCTGCGTAAATAACCCTGTAATCTCGCGGGTCCACTGCCACATGAAAGCCATCACCATAGTAAATCCTCTCCCAGTTATCTGTTCCATAATTTTTTCTCCTAATGGTGCCATTATCCTGAGTGCCTCCATATAATCTGTCTGGATTTTGCGGGTCAAGACACATATCATAAAACTGAGTAACAGGAAGGTTCTCAAAATGATACCATGATGAGCCGCCATCCTGCGTTCTGTAAAGTCCTCCATCGTTACCATCAAGAATGTAATCCGGGTTTTGCGGGTTTATATAGAAGGCATGATGGTCAACATGGACGTAATCATCAATTGAAGCAATATATTGCCACGTATTTCCATTATCACTGGTTGATGCCACATAAAGACCTAAAACGTATATGTGATTTTCATCCTGTGGGTCAACATATATCCTGCCAAAATACCATCCATAGGAGGAGAATATATCACTTATATCATCCGTAGGCAAGTCAAACCATGTATTGCCCCCATCTGTGCTTTTGAAGACCCCCACAAAATAACCGGGGTCATCTGCATAGACAGCATATATCACAGAGGGGTTGCTTTTAGATATGGCAATACCAATTCTTCCAACTGTATCTCCCTGTGGCAGATTGTAGGTGAGCCTTTGCCATGTAATGCCACCATCTGTTGAACGATAAATACCAGAGCTTGCTCCACCCACAATGCGCTCCATGGGCGTTCTTACTCTGTGCCACATGGCGCAGAACAACGTGTCGGGATGTACGGGATTTATTTCAATGTCAATACAGCCTGTGGTATCGTCCACATAAAGCACCTTTTCCCATGTCTGGCCGTTGTCCCGTGTCATGAACACTCCTCTGTCTGGATTGGGTTCAAAAAGATACCCCATACATGCCACATATACTATATTTGAACTTTCTGGATGAACAACAATATCCCCAATACGGCCACAGTTTTCAAGGCCAAGGTATTCAAAACTCATACCTGAATTATGACTCACATAAACCCCATTACCGTCAAAGGAATCCCCACTTGCATTGGCCTCGCCTGTCCCCACATATAAAGTTGCAGTATCGTTTGGGTCTATTGCAAGTGCACCTATTGAAAGGGTTAAAGCATTATTAAAGACATGTTCAAAGGTTCTTCCACTGTCCTGTGTCTTAAAGACCCCTCCATCTGCAGTTCCAATGTAAAACACAGCGGGATTCAGAGGATTTACTGCAATTGCTGTTATTCTTCCACCTATATTGTATGGTCCCTCACTTCTCCATGAAAATGTGTCTTTTGGGCTTTTTCTGAGTGTTTCTGCCTGTTTTCTTGCACGCTTTACTGCTTTCTCCGGTATGTAGCCAAGGGGATACGCCCTCTCTGCATAAAACCAGAATGAGGGTTTTTCTTTCTCTTCTGTGCTAAAGGATTTGCCTGTTATATTTCTCCCTTCTATCAAGCGAAAAGAGAGAAAGACGATAAAAACGATGAAAAAAAATCCTCCTGCCAGCCTTAATATCCTCACGTCCCCTCCTTATATGAACTTAAGTATTTTTTCTGTTCTTCTGTGAGTTCATCTATTTTAACGCCAAGTGTTTTGAGTTTCAGGGATGCAATCTCCCTGTCTATCTCCTCTGGAATTGTATATACCCTGTTTTCCAAGTTTTCCCTGTTTTCAAGCAAAAACTTCACAGAAAGCGCCTGATTGGCAAAGGACATGTCCATAACCTCTGAAGGATGCCCCTCTGCTGCCCCAAGGTTGCATAACCTGCCCTGTGCTACAAGGTAAACGTTTTTACCATAAATCTTTATTCTTTCAAGAGAAGGTCGTATTTCTTCCCTTTCTTCTGCCTCTCTGTATAGACCTTTTACATCTATCTCAACATCAAAATGCCCCGAGTTGGCAAGTATAGCCCCATCCTTCATGAGTTTAATATGGCGAAGGGTTATAACATCCCTGTTGCCTGTCACGGTGATAAAAATATCACCCAGCGGTGCTGCTTCTTCCATTTTCATAACAGTATGACCATCCATATACGCTTCAAGTGCCTTAATCGGGTCAATCTCTGTTACAATGACCCGTGCCCCAAGGCCACGTGCCCGCATTACAACACCCTTACCACACCATCCATAACCTGCAACCACCACAGTCTTACCTGCTACAAGGATGTTGGTTGCTCTCAATATGCCATCAAGGGTGGACTGACCTGTGCCGTATCTGTTATCAAAAAGATACTTGGTATGTGAATCATTAACTGCTATAACAGGGAATTTTAAAACTCCATCCTTTTCCATTGCTCTCAATCTTATAACACCCGTTGTGGTCTCCTCAGTTCCCCCCAGAATATCATTGTAAAGACCTTCACTATGAACATAATTCGTAAGGTCGCCACCATCATCAAGTATTATATGGGGCTTTTTTAAAGATACCTCTTTTATGTTTTCATAATAACTCTCGTTGCTTTCCCCTTTTACTGCAAATACCGAAATTCCGTAGTCTTTCACCAAAGATGCTGCCACATCGTCCTGGGTGGAAAGCGGATTGGATGGAGCAAGATAGACCTCTGCACCTCCCATTTTAAGGGCAATCATAAGATTGGCAGTTTCAGTTGTTACGTGTAAAGAGGCTGAAATGCGTATGCCTTTAAAAGGCTTTGTTTTTTCAAATTCTTTTTTCAGATGGGCAAGGACCCCCATACGGGTTCCTGCCCACTCTATTCTTTTCTTTCCTTTACTGCTAAGTGAAAGGTCTTTAACTTTATATTCAGCCATGAATCAACTCCGCAAGGTCTTTTGCAGCATCTGTTCTTTCCCAGCAGAACCCCTCTTCCTCCCTTCCAAAATGGCCATAGGCAGCAGTTCTCTTATAGATGGGGCGGAGAAGATTGAGTTCTTTAATAATTCCACGTGGTGTAAGATCAAATCTCTTTCTTATGGCTTTCACAAGTTCTTCTTCAGGTATATCAGAAGTTCCAAATGTGTCCACATAAATAGCCACTGGCTGCTCCACTCCTATGGCGTAGGCAAGTTGCACCTCCACTTTCCTTGCAAGTTTCGCAGCAACTATGTTTTTAGCAATATATCTTGCCATATAGGTTGCCGAGCGGTCAACCTTTGATGGGTCCTTTCCCGAGAAACATCCACCACCGTGCCTGCCATATCCTCCATAGGTATCAACCATAATCTTTCTACCTGTAACACCTGTATCGCCAACAGGACCTCCCACCTCAAATATACCTGTGGGATTTACATAGTAGTTTGTTTTGTCATCTCTCATTTCTTCAGGTATCACCTCGTTTATAACAAGTTCTCTTATGTCCTCAACCAGTTTGTGGTATTTTATTCCTTTATCGTGCTGGGCGGAAATTATTACTGTATCAACCCTAAAAGGCCTGCCCTCACTGTCATACTCAACTGTCACCTGTGATTTCCCATCAGGCCTGAGATAGGGCAGCGTACCATTTTTACGAATCTCTGCAAGTCTTCTTACAAGTTTGTGTGCAAGCATTATGGGCATGGGCATAAGTTCAGGAGTCTCATCCACGGCAAGTCCGAACATGAGGCCCTGGTCACCAGCACCACCCTTATCAACTCCAACTGCAATATCAGGTGACTGCTCCTGAATGGAAGAAATTACAGCAACTGACTGATATTCAAAACCATACTCTGGTTTAATGTATCCAGCCTCACGCACCACTTCCCTTGCTATTTTCGGTATATCAACATAGGTTTTTGTGCTTATTTCACCTGCCACAAAAACAAGTCCTCTTGTGGTAAGGGTCTCCACGGCAACACGGCCTTCGGGGTCTTTTTCTATGATTTTGTCCAGAATCGCATCTGAAATCTGGTCACAGAGTTTATCCGGATGTCCCTCTGTAACTGATTCTGAGGTAAAAAGTCTTCCCATTGAAGTCCTCCTTTTTCAAAAATTTGTTCTTATACCTGCATAAATTACACCTTCTGCTTCACGGAAGGTTTTCCTGTCAAAGGGCCTGTAGCCAATCACAAACTGACCCTCATTTTTACTTGTTCCTCTCCTGCTTAAACCTAAAAGCACCTCAAGCATTGGATGAAAAGCATAATGCATTGAGATACCTGTATATCCGGTAATATCAGTAAATAGCACAATGTTTTTGAAGTGCTTTATCGCCTTTTTCACATTAAACCTAACATCATATTGAAAGTCAAGACCGGTCGTCAACCACCATACATCCGGGTGTCTTATAAAAAATCCCAGTTCAGCGTAATAAAAGAATCCACTGTCAGGAACTCTGAAAAAATCATTCCTGTTTTTTATCCCGATTCTCACTTTGTTCCAGTATAAAGAACGCTCCACAGGAGCATCAATTGCGTGGTAGCATGGATGGTCAAAAAATATGTACAGGTATTTATCCTTATAGTTTTTTATAAGTCCCCCGGTTAAAAGATAATCAGCCTGCTGCGGGTCAAGTTGAACTATTCCTTTATCACGACCAAGCCATACAAGTTCATACCCACCACCCCAGAGAGAATACCCGTTATGCCACCTGTAAAATTCAGAAAGTATATATACCTTTGCCACTGCGCTGCGCCTTTTTAAAGTGCCACTGAATTTGTAAAGATACCCTGTTCCATGTGATTTAAATGAATACTCGCCTGCATGTAAAAATGCCCATGCCACCAAGATAAAAAATAACACTCTTTTCATGGAAACCTCCACCTGTGTATAACATTGAAGGATAAAGCATAAGAGCCGTTTAAGGAAATAAGAACCACGCTTTTAAAAGGACAGAAACAAATCAACACAATCCTGCTTTATCCACATACCAGAGAACTCTACCATCGTATTTATACTTCAAAGGAATAATCTTCACTCCGGATTGTATTGCTTGAGTAAAAACCTCAGCAAAATCTCTATCCCTTTTCCTGTTGGGAGAAAAACATCTGGCTTTCGTATGCATTATAAGAAAAACAAGCCATGCTTCATAGCCATCTTTTATGGCTTCAATCAGTTCAAGAACGTGTTTTTTTCCTCTCTCTGTGGGAGCATCGGGAAACATGGCCACATCCTCTTCCCGCAGGGTGCAACCCTTTACCTCAACCAGGATTTTCCTGTTCTTTTCTGTAAGAACAAAGTCAAGACGCGATGTGCCAACTTTTACCTCTCTTTTAATTTTAAATCCCCGCAACCCAAACTCTGGCAATTTAAGGAGGGTTTTGTGGAAAATCTCGGAGTGATACGACGAATTTGTAAATATCCATTCGCCATCAAAAAGGGCAGCAATTACGTCCCATTGTGTTTTTCTATGAGGATTTTTTGCTTTTTTAAGTAGAACCCTGTTACCTCTATAGAGTAATTCAGATAACCTGCCTGTATCATGGATGTGGGCAAGCACAATTTCATCGTCCACTCGGAGTTTACCCACAAACCTGTTTACCCTTTCAATAAACTCTCCCTCTTTATCGTAGGGAATATGAAGGATTTCAATCATTGTGATACCTTTTGCCAATATCCTTCAAAATTTCTTCCGATAGGAGGGTGTATCTTCTGTCATTCAATTCTATTACCGCCCCTTCATAGGGTGGATAGAAAAATGCCCTTATTTTCTTCTCAATAAGTTCCGGTGGGTCATCATAATTTACTACCTTCATTTTTTCAAACTCCCTTCTGGATATGTATCTTCCACCTTTTTGCGGGACACCTTCGGGTTTTCCATGTTTTTTAATATCAAGCATCACCTCATAAAAGAGTTTTAGAAGATACGGCCTTGTTTTCTTCTCAAGGGAAAAGGCGGTTTCTTTTTTAGGATTTATGCGGAACTTCACAACTTTTATAATATCTCCGGCGTCTATCTCTTCACTCATATAATGCGCAGAGACACCATAATAGGTAAAATCCTCAAGTATGGCTATATTATAACCTCCAAGCCCACGGAGTTCTGGCAAAGGCGCAGGGTGAAAGTTAATGGCACCTATTTTCGGGATATTTAAAAGGGGCTTTTTCACTTTGTACGGATAAAGATAGGACACAACAATATCAATGTCCCCTATTTTGCCAGAGGAAATCCACCTGTAAATACCTTTATCGTCTGTAATAGGGAGTTTTCTGCTCTCCGCATATTGCCAGAGCCTATTCTTCCATATGACAGGAACATGAGGCGGAATTGCAACAATACATGCAATTTCAAAATCGTTTTCCATCAAAAACTCAAGTGCCTTTATACTTTCAGGCTTCCTGCCAATAAAAACAACACGCATGGTAAAATGATAAAGAAAAAAAAGCGTAAAAAGAAGTGTTTACGGTTAAATCCTGAATTTGATTATATTAATTAGATACCTTTACATTTATATCCCCTGTCGTTGTCTCAAGCATAATATTACAATCCTTTCTGTCTTTTTCTATATGAAAAAAATCGGGCGCATAAATATCACCAGTAGAAGTAGAAGCACATACTCTTGTGGCGGTCTTCGGAACTCTAAGCAGTATATCGCCAGAAGAAGTCATAACCATTATCTTATTTAATGCTTTTAAAGAGATAAAACCAAGATTAACATCTCCCGAAGATGTATTAATTACTAATTCTATGGCGTCTGTATTATCTATTTTAACATCCCCACTGGCTGTCTTGATGTTTATTTTTTTTGTATTTTCAATTTTATCAAGGGTAACATCTCCAGATGCTGTCTGGATATTCGCATTTTTTATACGGGAGTCGTAAAATGACACATCGCCTGAGGCACTTTTGATAAATAAACTCTTAACAGCATAGTCTTTAACCTTAATATCTCCACTTGCAACTTCAATACTGACCTTATCCACAGGAAGGATATTTATAACGAGTTTCAAAATACATCTTAAATTGCGGATGTCATTATTGAAATACCTATGCTCTTTTCTTTTAATTTTAATATACAGTGTGTCATTATTGCTGGACGAATTAATTTCATACTTTGCAAGAACGTTCTTTCCACAATTTTCCTCTATTAAATCCATATAACTGTGAGAACTATCTCTATTCTGCACCACTACATCCACATTATCAGATTCGATTTTAACAAAATTTACACCATCCAGAGAAAGCGGCCTGTGAAGTAACGAATTATAACCAACAAACAGAAATAACAGCATATTTAATACCATTACACTCCTCCTTCCTGTTTATTAAATTATACGGCCTATTAAATAAAAATCAAAATTTTATTATAGTTTAATCCTCAACCCCATATAAGGGACTGGAGTTCTTATGTATCTATCCGATATAAAACCTGATTCCTTTGGCTTCTTCCATACCAAATTATAAACTCCAAATGCCAGCATAGATACCCTGTGAAAAATTCTTAAAGGAGCATTAATTCCGACATCAACCCTGAAATAGGGACCAAGGTTTATAATATCAGGGGAGGATATTTCATAAATCCTTCCCGATGCATTCTGACGATAAAATCTTATATCATATGTATTACTTTTGAATCTGGAACTAATAGTTAAAACAAATTTCCCTAAACGGCGGGATATAAGCAACCTACATGATATTTCAGAAGTAAAGGGTAAAGGATAACGAATACCAGTTGACTCTATAATATTTCCATATGTATATGATAAATCTCCGTAATAACTGTATTTACCCAAACCACCCTGAGTAGATAGATACAATCCGTATACATTTTTCTTTGCGTTAACAAGAGTATCTATCAATTCTATATTATACAACGTATCATTTATAACAGAATCAACCTCGTTAATAACATGTACTCTCTGGCTGAACAGGAAATAATCAGGGTAATACCGATAAAAAATTCCCATTACTTTGTTATTTGACCTATACTCGCTTTGAATATATACACTGTGCTTAATATTTCCATTTTTTACCACGAAACTAAGTCCGCTCTCGTAATCAGCAGAAATACTCAATTGTCCGGAAATACCAGCTCCAATTCTGAAAAAAGATGATTTTTTAATATCAAGCAATATACCAGAAAAATCTAATTCGGGACTCGCCTTAAATGTTCTGTTAAGATAGTACACATTAATTCCAGGAGTGAGGCTAATACTGCTGCTCACTTTAACAGGGATAAATCCTTTAGCATTCACGTAATGTCCATTATATACCAAATTTTCAAGAACAGAATCTTCCTCGGTTTGGAGCGATATATTAATACCTCTAACATGCAACACAATAGGCAAAATGGATTGATTTTTGTAAATTAAACCAAGTATACCTTTTTTATATGTGAATATAGAATTAAGCGTTGCAAGGTCTTTAGAATTGGCTAAACCTCCGGAGAAATACATCCTGACGTTTTTATGTGAATCTAATAATCCCATGGTGAAATTGGCATACTCACCCTCTATCATATCCGTTTCAGCGTCTTTGTATCTGTCATAAGAGAAGTAGACTAAATTTTTGAAACCTCTATCTAATTTGTTTTCATATATAAAATCACCAAAACCATAAAAATATTTACCCTTTTTCATAAAATATAGCGGCAAAGAAAAAGATGTGAGTCTAAATGAAATAAGCGATTTACCATCCATACAAGATGCATAATGTAGAGAGGAAGTAGGATCAATAAACAATTCTCTGAAATTTTCATCTCTCAGGTGAAAATTTATGGCTGCACTGACGGTACCGGAATATTCAGGTGGAATGTCCAGAGTATAAAAATCGTATTTTGATATAATGTTAATAGGAACAGCAGTGGTAAACGCAAAATGAAAAGGGAACAGAACAGGGAACCCCTCTATAAAATAACTATTCTCCTCCGGTCTTCCACCTTTTACATACATAGAAGCCGGGAATACTTCGTCGTCAACATTTACGTAAGGTAATAAGGCAAGTGACCTTAAGGGATCAGGGACTATAAAAGAAGGAGTATTAATCATAACATCTCTTGTAACAATCAGCTTTCCAGTATTATCATACTCTGGCACAGCCTTTGAAATAACTTCAGGAAAAATATACGTCTTTAGAGTGTCCTGAAATATGCGATTAGTAGAATCCTTAATTGTATCCTTAAAAGCTGGTTGTAGCGGGAAATAAAATCCCGAAACAACCAGCCACAATGCGACAATGAAATTCATCAATAACTAATATTATTTACACAGTACACTTCCACATGTCCCCCACTTGTATAGTGATAGTAATTTCCATTGATAGTTATCGTCCCTACATAATCATCACCAAATCTCAGTCCACCATCATCTTCCCATACCTGTGTTCTAAAACCAACGTAACCGCTATAGCCAGGATGAACATTTCCATTGACAGAATACCATTTATACCCTTCATCCACAGAATTGAAATCATTATGGTCTACATGCTTATGGGAAAGAGAATCATGGACAATGGGATACGTGATTGTGTAAATCTCCATTCTCCATCCAGGATTATGCCAGCTCTTACTACCATCATACCAGCCATTAACCTTAATTTTAAAAATATGTGGTTTAGAAATAGTTTTTTCGCCCAAATTATTTTCTCTATCTCCATTGTACGCAGAAGTGCTATTTCTAAAATCTCCCTCCCACCACTTCGGAGAAACTACTATTACAGGATAATCGTCAAATTCTTTAATATCTATTGTCTTAACAGGCTTGCCCTTTTTATAAAGAACTACAGAAGTTATTTTACTCTCATTAATCATAGGGTCATATGTAAAATACGGTGTGATCTTACCCGATTTCCATTCTCTGTACCATTTATCCCACATTAGCAATACAAAGCTGTCATCCGGGAACGTCTCTTTCAGACTTCCATACAAGCCCTCACCAAGCAAACCTTTAGCCTCAGCCTCTCGCAATGATAATTTTCTAACTCGTTTCATGTCTGTAAGCACAAAAGAATTTATTAAACGACTTTTGTTATTCTGAGAATCTATATTATAAGAGAGATTTTCCGTGATTTGAATCAGAATATCCTCCGCACCTGAAGTACTGTCTATATTATATATTTTGGAGCATCCTGCTTCTCCAACAGATATTAGTATTAGTGAAATCATTAAATACATTACGTTTTTTATTTTTGACAACATTTCTCACCTCCTACTTTCTTATTATTTACACCACCTGCAGGTGACAGAATTATTATGTAGGGAGGGGATTTGTCAAGTAAATAGCATAACGTATTATCCGTAAATATGCCACTATAAGGATTAGATTGTTAACCCAACGCCCAGATAGGGCGCCGGGTTAACACCTAAACGGGCCTATGCTACGCCTTTTTGGGCGGTTTTATTTTTTCAAAATAACTGTAAACAACGGGAATGATAAACAGCGTTAAAATCATTGATGAGAAAAGCCCTCCTATCATGGCAATGGCCATTGGCTGACGCATTTCTGCGCCGTGGCCGTGTGAGACAAGCGCCATGGGGAGCATACCGATAATGGTGGTAAATCCTGAAATAAGTACAGGTCTCAATCTTATTGTGGCACCATCAACAATGGCCCTGTAATCATCCACTCCCTTTTCTCTTAACTGTTTTATGAGGGTTATCATGACAATGGCCTCATTAACAGCCACTCCCATTAAGATAAGAACACCTATCAGGGATGGGACGGAAATGGTCGTACCTGTTAGGAAGAAAAGTACTATAACCCCAATTATGGCAAGAGGCAGTGAGAACATGACAATAAATGGGTCTTTGAGGGATTCAAACTGTGCTGCCATAATCATGTAAACTAAGAATATGGCTGCTATTACGGCGAATGTCATGTCCCTTACCATGTCCTTAATCTGCTCCATTTCACCACCATACTCAATGGAATAACCTTCTGGTAAATGGTATCCTGAAAGAACCTTCTCTATGTCTCTCATAACCCTTCCCGTACTCCTTCCCCTTGTATCAGCATAAACATGTACAAGCCTTGACTGCTTTTCCCTCTCTATTCTTATAGGTCCTTTCGTATAAACATAGTCTGCAACCTCCTTAAGCGGTATATACATACCCATTGGTGTTTTTATGGGGTAATCAAGTATTCTTTCAGGGTCATTGTTAACATAGGCAGAATCAAGTTTAATAACGAGATCGTATTCCTTTCCACCTTCTCTTATTTTCGTAACCTTCTTTCCACCCACGGCAATATCCAGCTCGTTCTGTATCTGCATGGGCACAAGGCCGTACATAGCGGCTTTACTTCTATTTATCCTTATTCTCAACTCGGGCTTTGCCTCCTGTAGACTTATCTCCGGATTTGCCACACCTTTTATGGTATCTATCTTTTTTTCTATATCCTCAGCTATTTTTCTCAATGTGGATATTTCGTCCCCGAAAATCTTTATATCAATGCTCCTTGAATTTGCACCAGAGAACATCATCTTTGACATGTCCATGGCCTTTACCTTTGCACCATGATATTCAGGTATTTTTTCAAGAAGGTCATTTATAACCTCATAAGACCTCCTCTTTCTCTTTGCAGGGTCTTTGAAAACGAAGGAGACAAAACCAGAATTATCCCCGCCTCCGCCCATCATAAGGGAAAAGCCCTGAGCCTCCTCTCCCATTGAACCCACCTGATATGCATAGTGCTCTATCTCAGGATACTGTGCTCCCAATTTTGATATTTGTTCCACATAAGATTTTGTCTCTGCGAGTCTGGTCCCGGGCGGTAATTCCACGGTAATTATACCAAAGGTGCGGTCCATATTGGGGATAAATTCAATGCCTATCACTTTTACAAGCAATAAAGATGCAACCAGTAATATAAAGGTCAGGAAAATAACCAGACCCCTTCTTCTCAGCACGATTTTATCAAGAATGTTTCTGTACCACTCTCTAAAATACTTAAACCAGTGCTCTTTTTCTCCCTGAAACTTTTTACCTATCTTTAAAAACTGGGATGTTATCATTGGCATGATAGTAACAGCCACAAACAGAGAGGCAAGGAGTGTTGATGTTATTGAAATGGCAAGTGGCTTTGTCATCTTTCCCACTATACCACCAACATAAATAAGGGGAAGGAAAACAACAAGGTTTGTAAATGTAGAAGCGGAAATAGCAAGCCATACCTCTTCTGTACCCTTTATTGCCGCCTCCTGCGGGCTTTCTCCCTGCTCGTGGTGTCTGAAAATGTTTTCTATAACAACAATTGAAGCATCCACAAGCATACCGACCCCGAGGGCGATACCTCCAAGAGTCATCATGTTGAGGGTGTATCCTGCTGCATAAAGAACAATAAAGGTTATTATAATTGAAAGGGGAATGGCAAGGGCAATTGATAGTGTGGGCCTTAAATCAAGCAGGAACAAAAATATCATCAATGCTGCAAGCAAACCACCTATTACGGCATTGCTCTTTGTCCTGCCCGTTGCAAGTTTTATAAACTTTGACTGGTCAAAACTTACATCAATTTTTAAATCTGGATAGTTTTTCCTGAGTTTCTCTATTACTTTTTTTACCCTTCTGGCCACATTAAGAGTATTGGAGCCGGACTGTTTGTAAACTTCAAGTACTATGCCATTCTTCCCATCCCAGTTCATGTATCCCTTTGGCTCTTCTACCGAAAATTTAACATCTGCAATATCTCTTAAATAAACAGGATTACCCGCCTTTGTATATCCCACTACCTGATTTAAGAGGTCATCCTTTGACTTATACTCTCCAATAGTCCTTATAAGAAGGGTTTTTGAGCCCCTATCAATTTTGCCCACAGGAAGATTGAAATTATTGAACCTCAGGAGGTTAACCACGCTCTGAATGTCCAATCCGTACTGCACGAGTTTCGGAAGTTTCACAAAAACCCAGTATTTTTTTTCTCTTCCTCCAAATACCTGCACCTGGGCCACGCCATCAACTCTCTCCAGAACATTCTTAAAATTGTCTTTTGCTATTTCTTTTAACTGTACTTCCGAGTATTTATCACTTGTAATTGGATATTCAATGACAGGCATCTGAGACATGTCAAATTTGAAAACAATGGGCTTTGAGGCATCCTCCGGCAAAAATCCTTCAATGAGCCCTATCTTATCCCTTACATCCTGTGCGGCAAAATCCAGATTTGTCCCCCATTCAAACTCAACATTCACAAAGGAAACACCTTCCATGGAAAAGGATGAAACCTTTTTTACCCTGTTTACGGTAGAAACTGCCTCCTCAATAGGCTTTGTAACAAGTTCCTCCACATCTTCAGGAGCAACATGACCGTAATTCGTTATTATACTCAGAGAGGGATATTCAATATTGGGTAAAAAATCAACTCCCAATTTACCGAGAGATATGGCTCCAAGGGCGAGAAGAATACCTATGAGCATGGTGATGGAAACAGGGTGCTTTACTGAAAATCTAATCATGATACCTCTCCTTATTTACCCTGTACTTCCACTTTATCGCCATCTGAAAGGCCAAAAGCTCCAAGAGTAATCACCATGTCTTTCTCTTTCAGATCAGGAGAATAAACCTCTATCCTGTCTCCACTAACAATGCCAGGTTTTACGGGAATCATTTTTGCTCTGCCATTTTCTTCAACAAAGACAACTGTTTTACCTTCCCGCTTCACCACAGACTCAAGAGGGACGATAAAAACGTTGCTGGATGTTTTTGTTGCTATACTCAGACTAACAATTTCACCGGGTATAAGATTTTTCTTTTCAGTTACCCGTACTCTAATTTTACCCATTCCCATCTGCGGATCAACGCCAAATGAAACACTTTCCACAATTCCTTTACCCTTCTTCCCTTCTGCTCCTATAAGGCAACTTTTACCCTCTTTTATTTTTCCTATTAGTGCTGAACTCACACTGGCCTCTATATAAAAATCCTTTGAATAGAAAAGTGCTATGGGCTTTGTCTGTGCCACCATATCACCCTCATGAGCGTAAGTTATGGCAAGAATCCCATCAAAAGGAGCCTTTATCACAAGGGGCTTTGTTTTTACACCCGGAATATTTCTGTCCACATAGGCCACAGGTTCATCTTTTTTGAAGAAACTTCCCTGTTTTTTCGTGTACTTTATTAGTTTACCTGGCATAGGACTTATCACATAACCTGTGTTCTTTGCAATAACCCTGCCGTAAACATGAACATACTCTGAAATACTACCCTTTCTGAGTGGTTCTGCTTTAACGATAAACGCCTTTTTTACACCCTCTGCCTCCAGCCCACTCACAAGCAGTAATATTGCAATAAATGCCCTCTTCATTTTAAAAACCTCCTTTTTTCATACTGTTTCTTCCCTGAAATTCTTTCTTTCCTTCATTTGCCTGTTCGGACTGCATATTAAAACCTGTGTTCTGTCCTGATGCAGATTCAAGTATATATCCTTTCATGTACTTGATGAGTTCCAGTTGTTTTATTTTTAAGTCAGCAATTGCCTTGAGTTTTTCAATGAGGCTTGTATGATAGTTTATTATGACATTAGAAAAATCCGTATAAGTCATATAACCCTCTTCATATTGAGTTTTTGATGAGTTATACAATGTCTCTGCTAATTTTGCATTTTCCATTGATACCTTCAGCGCCTCCTCTGCTGAAAGCACCTCCTTCTTTTTCATTAAAATATCAACATCTCTCTGTTTTATTTTCATGTCTTTCAAAACCTCAAGGGATTTTATTTTTGCATTGATACTCTTCGCCTGACTGGTACTTTTAAACCCATCAAATATATTCCATGTAAACCCCAGGGTCACGGCCCAATAGTCCTTCCAGTCGTTTTCCATACCAAAAGGCTTTTGATATTTATAGGAAAATGCTGAAAAGATAGTTGGAAATGTAAGTCTGTCAAGGGTTTTCTTCTGATATTTCAAACTTGTTAATGTATAATCAAACTGCTTTATGTCCAGCATCAATGGCTTTAAGGTATCAATGTCTAACTCAAGAGGAGTTATGCTGTCTGTGAGAACTATCTCTTTTGATGTAGGTATGTTAAGCATTACCTTGAGCAATGAGATTGTCTGCATATAGGCATTCTCAGCCTGCAGAATATTGTTTTTCTGTTTCATATATGCCAGTTTTGCCTGAAGATAATCTATTTCTGTGGCTGTACCACTGTCGTATTTCTTTTTCGTCAAAAGATAAACCTCATGAAGTTCGGAATCTATTTTCATCATAAGGTCATAGTAAGCCTTTGCTAAAAGTGCCTGCGTATATAGTTCCCTTATGGTTATACCCATATACCCTCTTGTTATTGAGTCTTTCAACTGTTCACTTTTAAGATTCCAGTCTGCACTTTTATAGGAAAAAATGAGCTTGCCAAAGGTAAACAAAACCTGCTGTACCTGAAGACCAAGGTCATAGTTGTCCTTTTGAGAAAATGGTATTTCAACATAGTGTCCCACAGGAACAAAAGCACCTGAAGGCGTCATAACAAGACTGTCCAGCATAAAACTTCTCATTGTTTGTGTAAGAGACAACCTCGTGTATGTGCCGGAAAGTGAAATCTGCGGCAAAAATGAGGAGATCATGGATTTTTTGTTGTAATAAGATGAAAGAACGCTGTATTTTTGAGCCTTCACCATGGGACTTTCCGAAAGAGCCATTTCATAGGCCTTACTTTCAGAAAGATACAGGGTGTCCTGTGTGAACACAAGAAAAATTATAAGCCCTACCATAAAATGCCTCCTTTTTCCTTAAGTATCCCGGAAAAGATTACCTTTAATATGCTATCTTTGAAAGTAATAAGAGACCTATCTCTTTCAAAATGTATGGCGTAAAAGATTACCCTTGACACTGTTCCGATTATTGAACTTATAATCACTGGAATCTCAATGTCATCCCTTATAATACCCTCATCGATCCCCTCTTTTATAAGTTTACCAAGCCCCTCATTAATCATTCTGTTCTTTTCAAGCATCTTTTCTTTCATGGTATCCTTTTTTATTGAAGGTGCTTCAAACATGATATTGAGGAAAAAACTTCTGTTTTCTTCCATATACCTTAAAAAACCCTCAATAACAGCATCTATTTTTGTAATTACATCGTCTTCTTTTTCAACAACACGCATAAGGCCTGAAAGCACCTTCGCGTACTCTCTGTCCATCAGCCTTACGAATAAATCATCTTTTGACCTGAAGTAAAGATACAACGTGCCCTTGGCAACATTTGCCCTCTGTGCTATATCATCCATCCTTGTGCTGGAAAAACCCCTCTCCTCTATAACCTTTTTTGCCACATCCAGAATTAACTCCTCTTTGCTTTTATCATGTTTTTCGTTCCTCATTTTTTCCTCCTGACTGACTGTTCAGTCAAAATTATATATCTTTGGGAACGATTTGTCAAGACTTTTTTGACCTTTCCTGAAAAAGACACTATAATTAAATAAAACCTAAACAAGGAGGGAGTTATGCCAGAAGGAACACCTGAGAACAAGGGGTCTGTAAATGCCCAGCCTGATCAGAATAAAGCGTTACTCGTGCTTATTCTGAACATTTTGATACCCGGAGTAGGGACAATCATATACGGGGAAACCCAGAGAGGAGTAATACAGTTAGTTTTATACATTCTGGGCTGGATTCTGACAATCATTCTCATTGGCCCTATTATAAGCCTTGGTGCATGGATATGGTCCCTCATAGATGGAATAAATTACTACAAAATACTAACAGGAAGCGCAAAATAACGGAGGTGTTTCTATGAGAAAGCTGGTTATCGTCCTTCTTACTGCAGGTCTTTTGAATGCAGGTTTAAAAGAGGATGTGGAAAATACCGCAAGCTCTTTTATTGACGGAGCAGCATCATTCATATCTGCTGGCATACTCAGTACAGCAGGTGCGCAGGGTGGCATACCACATTTTGATGCTGGAGTGGGAGTGAATCTCACAGGCTTCAAATTCAGACATCCACTTACTGGTGATGAACTCGTATTTCCAGGCGTTATGCCAATTGTCTTTGGAGAACTTGGTGTTTTTAGTGGTATTTCTCTTACTCCCCTTATAAATGGAGTTGGTGCCATAGATGTTATGGGAAGATTTATGCCAGCCATGCCCACCAAAGATTATTTCAATACAAGCATTAATCCCACCTATTGGGCAGGTGGCATCAAACTCCAGATCCTGAAAGACCAGCTCGTTCCACCAACACCCGCCATTTCAATTTCTCTCATGTATCATTCTTTCGGCAATGTTGGCTTCAAGTTTGATTCACTTTACACAGATTTTTCTCTATCCAATCTATCCATCCATGCAGACATATCCAAGAGTCTTCTCTTCTTTTCTCCCTATGTGGGTATTGGGTTTGATTCCTATAATCTCAAAGGGCAATACTGGACAGAAGGCAACCAGACCAAACAGGACATAGCAAACTTCAATGGAAACCACATGAGATACTACGGTGGAGTTAAGTTTAGTTTCCTGCTCATAAAACTCTTTGTTGAAGGAGCCTATATTGGAAATAAAACCGTGGTTTCTTTAGGCGTGAAAGCAGGAATTTAAGATAAATAATGGGGGCATGTGCCCCCTTACTTTTATGATAAAAAAACTATCCCCATTGCAAATTTTAATATTGGGTTATCTTGCGTTTATAACCATCGGGGCTCTGCTCCTTTTAATGCCCTTTACGCACAGAGGGGAGTTGAACTTTACAGATGCATTTTTCACATCCACATCAGCAGTCTGCGTTACCGGTCTTATAGTTAAAGACACAGCCCATTTCTTTACCCCATGGGGTAAGGCAATCATTCTGTTTCTGTTGCAAATAGGCGGCATCGGTTATATGACTGTGGCCACTTTACTGCTATTTATATTAAAAGGTAAGACATCACTTAAATTCCGCGTAACTGCACTTCAATCATTCCCTGAATTAACCTTCTCCTCTTTAAAGTCTTTTTTCAAAACCATTATAATAATCACATTTGTCCTTGAGATTGCTGGAACTTTTATTTTATTCTTAGCAATGCGTCATATATATTCCACAGAACACGCCATGTTTTACTCTTTCTTTAACTCTGTTTCTGCATTTTGCAATGCGGGTTTTTCCACATTTGCTGAAAGTCTCGTAAATTTCAGAGAAAATCCAGCAATCATTCTTACGATAGCTTTTCTCATAATAAGCGGTGGAATTGGCTTTTATGTTTACATTGACATTTATCACAGGTATATCAAACGGGATAAAAGACGCCTTTCCCTGCATACAAAAAGTGTGTTTATAACAACCTCCATACTGCTTATAGGTGGTACTCTATTGTTCCTCGTCTCAGAATATTCTGATTCAATGATGGGGCTTTCGTTAAAATCCAAAATTTTACAGGCTTTTTTCCAGTCAGTTACCACGAGAACAGCAGGTTTTAATACAATAGACCAGTCAAGACTATCTCCTTTTGGAGCACTTTTATCAATGTTTTTGATGTTTGTGGGCGGCTCACCCGGAGGAACAGCAGGAGGAATAAAGACAACAACAATCCTTGCAGTACTTCTCTGGCAATTGTCTTATATTAGGAGGAAAGAAAGTACCACCCTGATAAACTATAAAATTCCTGAAAGGCAGATAAAAAAAGCTTTTTCTGTATTTGTTCTGAGTGGTATTACGGTGCTTGCAGGAAGCCTTATTATTGCATTTACAGAACATAATGGCATAAAAACACACGGACTTACCCCATATCTCTTTGAAATTTTTTCCGCCTTTGGCACAGTAGGCCTATCATTCGGTTCTTTTAATACGCCATTTGTCAGCCTGTCTCATGATTTTACCATCCTGAGTAAATGGATTATCATTTTAATCATGCTGACAGGAAAGGTAGGGGTGTTATCTTTGGCCTTTTCTATGATTGATGTAAAGAAAGAGCAAATAGAGTACCCTGAAGGACATTACGTGGTAGGATAAAATGCAATTCTGCGTTATAGGACTTGGGAGATTTGGACAGGCACTGGCTGTTGCTCTTGCCAACAAAGGGCATGAGGTTCTTGCTATAGACAGGGATGAACAACGAGTTCAGGAAATTGAAGACAGAGTATCACAGACCTTTATTCTGGACTCCACCAATGAAAAGGCCATGAAGTCTCTTGGGCTTTCTGAATTTGACTGGGTTATTATAGCCATGAGCTCCGACCTTGAAGCCTCAATCCTAACTACAATGATTGTGAAAGACGCCGGTGCAAAAAGGGTATGTGCAAAAGCGGCCACGGATCTTCATGCAAAAATTTTAAAAAAATTGGGAATTGATAAGGTAGTATTCCCGGAGCACGAGATGGGGGTGAGGCTTGCAGAGATACTTTCATCACCATCCATCTTTCAGTTCCTTGAGCTTGCAGAGGATTACTCTATTGCTGAAATCTCATCTCCCAGAGAGTTCTGGGACAAAACCATAAGAGAAACAGATGCCAGAAAAAGGTATGGAATAAACATCATAGCCATAAAGCGGAAAGAACCCTATACAGACGAGAAAACAGGAAATATTGACTACAGGGAAGAACTCATCATGGCACCCGAACCATCACAAAAAATCCTTCAGGGAGATATACTGGTTGTGCTTGGACACAATAAAAACATTTCAAAACTGGAAAAAGCTACACGATGAAACAGGAAGAGATAGAGCACCTCCTTGAAGAGGCAAAATTCTATATTTTGAATAACAGGTTTGAAGAGGCAGAAAAATATCTTGAAAAACTTTTAAAAGAACATCCACAGAACATAGAGGCGCTTTTTTATATGGGGCTCCTCAATGAACTACTCAATAGACTCACAGAGGCCAGAGAGTATTACGAAAAGGTGATTGAACTTTCGCCCAATCACGAGGGGGCTTTAGAACACCTTTCACGATTACAGGGAAAATAGGAGGATTTTCGCATGAGTTTAGGTTTAAAAAAACCATACGAAGAGTTGTACCCCTATAATGTGAAATATATAACAAACCCTACCCAGTCTGAACTCCGAAAGATGGCACTCAAACACACACCGGCCACACTCAAATCCAGAAAGTACGGTAATATAGACAAAATAGCCCGTAACAAAGCACGAATGGCAAAATACACTTATATAGTTGATGATGAGAAAAATGCTCCACTTTACTCACACAATGTAATATCTCCTGATAAGGCGAGAAAACTCATAGAAAAAGCTCATAAATACATTGAAGAAAAAGGGGTTCTCATAGAAATCCAGGGGTATTATGGCCTTGACCCAAAATACGCAGTGGGGATTCAGATGCTTTATGACCTTGAAGGTGCCAATGTAGCAGGAATGCAGCAGATACTCTCATTTCCGAGAGAGATGGTTGAAACAGAAGATGAACTCAAAAAACCATTTAAACCACTTTTCAGGCTTGTTTATCTTCCTGGTTTAAAAGTTCCAGAAATGCCTGGAAATCAGGCTATTATTGTTGATCTTGATTCTTACACAACCTACGTCTTAAGAGCGGACTATTTCGGAGAAAGTAAAAAGGGAATACTCAGAATGTTATGTGACTATGTTTACCAAAAAGGAGGTCTCGTCCTGCATGCTGGAGCAAAGGCTGTAAAAGTTGGAGATAAGGAATATACCCTTGCTGTACTTGGCCTTTCGGGAACAGGTAAAACCACAACCACATTTTCAAAACAGGGAGACGTCACCAAACCTTTGCAGGATGATATGGTGATTTTATGGCCAGATGGAAACATGTCTATTACTGAAAATGGATGTTTTGCCAAGACATTCGGTCTCAAAAAAGAAACCGAACCAGTAATCTATGAAGGAACTATCAACAAGGATGCATGGCTTGAAAATGTTTATATTGATATAGAAACGGGTGAATATGATTTCTCAAAGGAAGCCTTAACTCCTGAAGAAGTGACTAAAATGAAGGATATCCTTATTCTTACCGGTGCCCCAGAAGAGAACGTTGAGAAATACATTAGAAAAGAGGTAAAATTTGAAGAGGTTGTGGATGAATACGGTATTCCAAAAGATGGGTGGGATTTCGTTGTATGGACTCAGAACGGAAGGTCTGTGATACCAATGAGTGCAATAAAGGATGCTGGTGACCTCACAAACGTTCCTCCAATAAAATTCTTTGGCATACTCAACAGGGACGAGGGCAAGGATGCAGCAACTCCAGGCATAGTTAAATTTGCAAGTCCAGAGCAGGCAGCTGGATACTTCATGCTTGGAGAGACAACTAAAACATCGGCTGCAGGGAAAGAAAGAGGAAAAACCCGCTCTCCATTTACGCAACCATTCTTCCCGAGGCACCACAGATTGCAGGCCATCAGGTTTGTGGAACTGTTACCAAAATTTCCCCAGATGGTTTTATGGATGATGAATACAGGATACGTGGGAGGGGATGCTCTTGATGAAAAAAGTGGTAAAGCACTGAAAGTAAAAATCAGACACTCATCATCCATGCTTGAGTTTATGATAAGAGACAAAATAGTGTGGAAAAAGGACCCTGACTTCGGATATTACATAGTTGACGTAGACCATCCCGCAAACAAAGAGTTGCTTGAACTTGTCCCTTCCGAAATACTTAATCCAGTACTTCTGTATGAAAAGCAGGGAAGAATGGATGAATACAGAAACTGGGTAGAAAGAATAAAGAAAGAACGCGAGGAATTTCTCAGGAAATATGAAATTCCGGAGGAGATCATAAAAGCGGTATTGAATGTTTGATATAAAGGGATATTTAAAGGAACGGAAAAAAGAGGTTGATGAATACATAGAAAGGTACCTTCCCCAGGATGGGGAAGGGCCTTCCATTTTGCGAGAGGCTATGCGCTATAGCCTTCTTGCTGGAGGAAAACGGCTCAGACCGATACTTGTGCTTACCACCTACGAGATATTCGGTAAGAATGACAAAGAGGAAATAATGCCAGTAGCCGTTGCGCAGGAGTACATCCACACCTTCACCCTGATACACGATGACCTTCCGGCGCTTGATAATGACGATTTAAGGAGAGGAAAGCCTACAAATCACAAAGTGTATGGAGAGGCAATGGCTATACTGGCAGGGGATGCACTGTTTATAGAAAGCTTCAATCTCCTTCTTAAATCAACACTGCCTCCAGATAAACTGGTATCCATAATGGAAATAATCTCCCGAGAAATCGGCATTAACGGAGTTATAGGCGGACAGGTGATGGACATTGAATCGGAAAAGAAGAGACAGTGCAATCCCGAGATAGTTCACTATATACATGAAAGAAAAACAGCCTCATTCATCAGGGCCTGTATAGAAATAGGGGCTATTGCTGCAGGATGTGATAACAAAACCTTTGAAAGACTTTCCAGGGCTGGTGGATTGATGGGCCTTGCCTTTCAGATAACAGACGATATACTTGATGAGACTTCAACCCCCGAGGAGCTCGGGAAAACTCCCGGTAAAGATAGAACAAGCGGAAAATGTACCTGGGTGAAGGTCTATGGACTTGAAAAAGCTCAGGAAGAAGCACGAAAGCTCATAGATGAGGCAGTGAGCATACTTGACTCCATAAAGAACTCAGATATTTTAAAAGAAATCGCTCAATTTATAGTAAAGAGGTCTTACTGATGTTCCTGAAAATCCTGAAAAATGACCTGTTCTGGGTAACTCTCTTCTCAGGCTTCTTTGCACAGACATTAAAATTCGTAATTTACTGGATAAAGGAAAGAAAGCCCAATCTGGAATGGCTATTTACTACAGGAGGAATGCCCAGCTCTCATTCTGCATCCGTAATGTGTCTTTCCACAATGGTTGGTATAAGAAAAGGATTTGATTCGCTGATTTTTGGTGTAACCCTTTATTTCAGTCTAATAATCATGTACGATGCAGCTGGTCTTCGTCGCGCAGCAGGTGAACAGGCCAGAATCATCAATACACTTATTAAAGAATTTGGAGAAGGGAAAGGCATTGAAAACAAAAAACTGAAAGAACTTCTGGGACACACCCCCATAGAAGTATTAACCGGTGCCACTTTGGGCATCATAATAGGAGTGATTTTCGCATGAGTTCATTACTTTCTTTTTTACTGTTATTACCTGTGATTTTACTTGTATTAACAATTCACGAGGTGGCACATGGATATGTTGCGTACAAATTAGGGGATCCCACAGCAAAAATGGCCGGAAGACTCACCCTAAATCCACTGTCTCATATTGACCCCCTCGGTCTTATATTGTTGCTTATGGTTCATATCGGATGGGCAAAACCTGTCCCTGTTAACCCTTATTATCTCAGAAACCCTGAAAAAGATATGGTACTTGTTGCCCTTGCAGGTCCACTTTCAAACTTCATAACCGGAGGAATTGCAGCCATCCTGATACGTTTTCTTTATCCGGTTTTACCCAATATACTTCTCACAATGCTACTCTACTTCGCCTTTATAAGCTTTATACTGTGCTTCTTTAATCTAATACCAATTCCACCCCTTGATGGATGGCGGATTGCATCTTACTTCATAAAGGACAGAGACTTTAAGTTTAAAATGGAAAGAAGCGGGATGTGGCTTCTTATAGCCGTTTTACTAATCCCATCCTTCATTGGAATTGATATTCTTGGGATAATTTTAAGACCACTTGTAAATATATCTTTTAGAATATTTCTGGGCAAGGTGCCCTTTGTTTTTTAAAGGAGGTTTTTATGGGAGCGAAAATACTATCAATTGCAGCACATGTACCGGAAAAAATACTTACAAACAGAGACCTTGAGAAAATAGTGGACACGTCTGATGAGTGGATAACAACCAGAACCGGGATAAAGGAGCGTCACGTAACGAAAGACAATGAATTTACCAGTACCCTCGCTACAGAAGCTGCTAAAAAAGCCTTAGAAAGGGCCGGCATATCACCCCTTGATATAGACATGATAGTTGTTGCATCTGCAACCCACGACTACTGGTTTCCTGCCACAGCCTGTATAGTTCAGGCCAATGTAGGGGCCGAAAATGCGGCCTGTTTTGATATTGAGGCAGCCTGTCCTGGATTTGTATATGCGCTTGAAGTTGGAAGAGGTTTTCTCTCACTTCCCAATTATAAAAACGTACTCGTCATAGGAGCAGAGACACTCACGAAGATAACAGATTATACTGATAGAAGCACATGTGTATTATTTGGAGACGGCGCAGGTGCCGCAGTCTTAACAAAAAGTGAAGAAGACCATTTCTTAGGGTCTTATCTCAAGGGGAACGGGAAGTTAGGAGACCTTTTAATCCTGCCTGCCTGTGGCACCAGAAAAAGATGTTCAGAAGAGGTAATAAAGAACAGAGACCACTATTTAAAAATGCAGGGGAGAGAGGTTTTCAAACATGCGGTTGTAGGTATGCAGGAGGCTGCTGTTAAGGCAGTGGAAAACGCTGGCATAACTTCAGAACAGATTGACTGGCTTGTTGCGCATCAGGCAAACAAGAGAATTATTGATGCTACAAGGGAAAGACTGGGTTTACCTGAAGAAAAGGTGTATATTAATATTGATAGATACGGCAATACATCCTCTGCATCAATTCCAATAGCACTTAACGAAATGTATGAAAAGGGACTTTTGAAAAGAGGGCAGATTATTGTGCTTGATGCCTTCGGCGCTGGATTTATTTATGGAGCCTTAGTAATAAAATGGTGAAAGGCGCCATAATAGACCTTGATGGCACTATTTACAGGGGAGATATACTGCTCCCCTTTGCTTCTGAGTTTGTGCATAATCTCAGAAAAAACGGGATAAAAATACTGTTTCTGACCAATAATTCCCAGCGAACCGTATCATTTTATAAAAGAAAATTAAACAAAATGGGTATAGAAGTCAAAGACTCGGAGATACTTACCTCTGCCAGATCAACGGCAAGATACATAAAAACCCACTATTCAGATCCAGTGGTATACCCCTTAGGAGAGGATGGTCTTATTTCAGAACTTTTAAAAAACAACATAGAAATAACTTACGATCACAGGATAGCAACAGTGCTTGCCGTTGGGTATGACACGCATTTAACCTATGAAAAGCTAAAAAAAGCGAGTTTACTACTTCAGAACGGTGGCATCTTTATTGCATGCAATCCAGATAAAAGCCTTCCATCAGAAGAAGGCAATATCCCGGGCAATGGTGCACAGCTTGCATTTCTTAAAGAGGCAACAGGCAGGGAGCCATATATAATAGGAAAGCCACATATGCCCATCATGGCTGAAGCGCTTAACATATTAAATACCTCTGCCAGCAAGACGATTATAATAGGAGACCGTTACGAGACAGATGTACTGGCAGGATTCAGGGCTGGTTTAATGACAGCACTTGTACTAACAGGTGCAACACAAAAAAGTGACATTCAAAACAGAAAGAAACCTGATTTTGTAGTTGAAAATCTCAAAGAGTTATGGAACCTGCTCTCAAAGTAGCGATTCATGCAGCAATAAAGGGTGGAGAGGTGTTAACCTCATATTTTGAGAGAATTCATGTTGATGACTCTCTGGAAAAATCTAAAAATGATTTTGTATCAGAAGCGGATATAAAATCTGAGGGAACCATTAAGGATATACTGCTGTCCTTTGATAAGGATATTGGCTTTCTGGGGGAAGAAGGAGGCGGTGAATTAAAAGAAGAATTATACTGGGTTGTTGACCCGCTGGATGGCACAAAGAATTTCCTTCATGGATTTCCCTTCTTTTCAATATCCATTGCCCTTATAAAAAATGAAAATCCAGTACTGGGCGTGATTTACGAGCCCTTAAGGAAGGATATATTTTATGCAATTTCAGGCAAAGGTGCATTCCTGAACAATGAGCAAATACATGTAACAAAACCATATCCACTAAGACATGCCCTTATTGCAACCGGCTTTCCTTTTAAAAGAAAAAATAAACTGGACACCTATCTTGAAGTATTTAAACAGGTATTTTTAAAATTCTCAGGAATAAGACGGGCAGGTTCTGCTGCATTGGACTTGGCTTATACAGCTAAAGGCACATTTTCAGGATTTTTTGAATTCGGACTTTCCATATGGGACATTGCCGCTGGAAGTTTGATCGTAAAAGAGGCAGGTGGTACTGTAGCTGACTTCAGAGGCAAAAATACATACCTTTCCTCAGGGAACATAGTTGCAGGTGAGCAGGAAGTCGTAGATGTACTTTTAAAGATAATAGACTCTACATGGACAGATTAGCTCTCTCTACAATCTTTGCAGATTCCAAAATAATAGGTGTGCGCAGAATGTACAACATGGCCATCCAGTTCCTTAGGAAGGCTTCTTGTAGCAGTCTCTATATCATAAATCCTACCGCATTTGAGACAGAGAAAATGGTCATGGGGTTCAGGATACGTATCATAAATAACCTTGTCTCTTTCTATTCTGAGTTCCTGAACAATACCGAGTTTTGCAAAAAGAGACATGTTATTATACACAGTGGCTATGGAGAGAGACGGATATTCTTCCTTGAGTATCTGATAAATATCTTCCGCAGAATAATGGCCTCTATTTGTAACAAGAAACCTGAGAAGCACCAGCCTCGTAGTTGTAAGAGGAATATGGTGCTCCCTGAGCACTTTCACATTTTCCTGAACTTTAGATTCAATAACACTTTGCATGTTAATATTATAAGGCTATTTTCACAAAAGTCAAAAAGATTAAAAACTCATATTTTTTAATAACGATTATGAATTTCAAAGGTCTTACAGTACTCACAAACATGCCAAGCCCCTATCAGGTGGACCTGTTCAATGTACTGGCCGGGGAACTGGATATCAAAGTAGTATACGTAAAAAAGACAGAACCAGACAGGAAATGGAATTACGAAAAGTACATAAAACATGACCATGTATTTCTAAAGGGCCCTGCTTTTAAAAGACTTGTAGAGTTAGAAAAACATTTAAAAGAGGACAGACTTTTTATTATCTCAGGGTATAATCTTCCCGAGTTCCTTTACTCAATGGTATATCTCTCAGGTAGAAAAAAAACATGGCTATTCTGGGGTGAAAAGATACGCATAAAAAAATTATGGTTAAAGAAATTTACAATAACTCAACTTCTAAAAAATGCAAGAGCAATTCTTGGAATCGGAAGGTTGGCTGCCCGTCTTTACTATGAAATAACAAATGTACCCACTTTCGTGTTTCCATACCATGTGGATACCTCAAGATTTAATAAAAAAAGCACTTACTGCTTCAACAATAGAATAAACTTCCTTTATAGCGGGCAATTAATACAGAGAAAAGGAATTTTTGATATTCTTAAGGCTTTTGAAATGATTAGAAAAGACTACAGAGACAGGGTATTCCTCCACATTGTTGGAGATGGTCCGCTTATGCAGACTGTTAAAAATAGAATTTCAGATTATTCAAATGATGTGCAGCTTTACGGTTTTGTTTCATATGATGAACTACCAGAAATATACGCGAAAGGAGATGTTTTTCTGTTTCCCTCTCTATACGATGGCTGGGGTGTTGCTCTTGCCGAAGGAATGGCCGCCAGAATGGCACCTATCTCAACCTTTACCACCGGAGCTGCCACAGACCTGATACTCCACGGCTATAACGGCTTTATCGTTCCCCCGCAGAACCCTATCCTGCTGGCAGATTATATGAAACAACTGATAGATGAACCTGAAAAAATAGAAAAAATTGGAGATAGGGCTTCAGAATACGTGCGTGAGCACAATGACATTCAGAAAGGCGCACAAAAACTCATCCATATAATCTCAATGATAAAGTAAAAGGGTGGCAACGCCACCCTTCACAGAAACTTGACTTTTTAATGTATCAACCACCTGTACCAGGCGTATAGGATTCAGGTCTTGGAACTGTATAAGGTGGCGGCGGCAGAATATCATCGTCATCATCATCACCCATTATCACCTGCTTGTGAATGCCCATATGTGTCACCTGAGCCATTACTCTTGCTGGCCAGAACACCATCATCCATGAGAGTATTACACCCAGCATACCTGCTATTATTCTTTTGACCTTCATTTTACACCTCCTGTTTAAGTACACTATAATATATGCAAGACTTATGCCAAAAATCTCAGGAGGCGAAAAATGTAACAAATTATGGGGAATTTGTGGCTTATTTCATTACATTAAAAAATCAAATTGTTGTCTCATTGTGTTACTTTAAGTTATAAAATTGAGAAGTGTCACATAAGTTGACTTTCCTGTGTCACATGTGTAACGTAAAGGTGCATTTTCAGGATAAAATGTTACATTTTCGGAAATACAAATGGGTGGGCCATAAAAGCCCACCCTGATTTATCTGGAGTTAAAAATGTTACTCTTCCTCAAAAAATACCCTGTATGCGAGGTATGAGGAATAAAGGTCAACCTTGGAAACTATTTCAAATGGGGAGTGCATTCCTAAAAGTGGTGGCCCCGCATCAATGGTATCTATACCACCTCTTGACAGAAATTTTGCCACGGTACCTCCACCACCCTCATCTACTTTGCCAAGCTCTGCAGGTTGCCATGGCACATTATTCCTGTTCCATATCCTCCTTATTAACGCTACGTATTCAGCATGTGCATCATTGGCACCATATTTACCACCATGTCCTGTATACTTCAAAAGAGCAATGCCATGACCCATAAGGGGAGCATTCTTCAATTCATGTACTTCCTTCCACTCTGGATTTACAGCAGCAGAAACGTCAGCAGAGATGGCCTGAGACTTAAAAAGTATATCTCTGAGCAACAGGGGGTCTCTGTTTATCCCTTCATACTCCATTATCTTCAATGTTGCATACTCAAGGAAAAAGGACTGTGCCCCGGTATTGCCATCCGAACCAATTTCCTCCTTATCAAACAAAATAACCACAGATGGCCACTCTGTTTTATCCGCATCCAAAATAGCCCTGAATGAAGCAAATCCACATATCCTGTCATCATGGCCATATGCACCTATCATGCTCCTGTCAAATCCAACCTCACGGGCTTTTCCAGAAGGGACAACTTCAAGCTCTGCAGATACGAAGTCCTCCTCATCTATTCCATACTTTTCTTTAATGATGTCAAGGATGTACTTTTTTATACTGAATCCTTCTTTTTCATCCTCTTTTTTTTCTTCATGGTAACTTCCTATAAGCAGGTCCAGCTTTTCACCGGGAATTGCTTCTACAAGATTCTTGGAATACTGAACTTTCCGTGCAAGATGTGGTAAAAGGTCGGCAAAAGTAAACACAGGATCTTCCTCATCTTCTCCTATTTCAATATCAACCCGTGTTCCATCCTCCTTGACCACTGTACCAACTATGGAAATTGGCCTTGCAACCCACTGATACTTTTTGATACCACCGTAATAGTGTGTCTCCATGAGTGCTACTTTAGCCTGTTCATCATCGTAAACAGAGACAGGTTTAAGGTCAATCCTTGGCGCGTCTATGTGAGCAGCCACAAATCTGATTCCATCCGTCAACCTTCTTTTCCCCTTTCTATAGATTGCAAGAGCCTTGCTTCTATTGTGAACCACAAAAAGATCATCTCTACCCTTTATCTTCTCAAGTATATATTTAACGACCCTGCGCTCTGTTTTGGCATAACTTATAAAGTCAATATAATCCCGTGCAAACCTCTCTATATCCTCACGTTTATCTGAAAGGAGGGTCCATCCACTTTTTTTCATATCTTTACCTCACTTATAAAATACCTTCCTTATTATGTTGTCTGTTGTTCCATGTGTTAGTTTGTGTCTCATAACAAGGTAATCCCACCTCTTTTTGACCTGTTCCTTTATATGCTCTATCTTCTCTGGTGTCTTAAACAGATGCTTGAATCTGCCCTGTAATTTGAGATAATCTTCAACAGGAACATCTTTCGGATACTCATAATTAATGGTATATCTCTCACCGTTTTCTATCTCAAAAAGAGGGAATACTTTTGTCTGAACTGCAAGCCTTGCTGCTTTCACTGAATAATCAGACGGCATCTTCCATCCTGGTGGACAGGGGGCAAAAATGTGGAAAAATCTGAATCCCTTTATTTTCTTTGCTTTTTCAACTTTTCTTAAGAAGTCCTCGGGATATGCGGGAGTAACTGTTGCCACATAAGGAATCCTGTGAGCAGCAAGTATTTCCACCAGGTCTTTTTTAGGCTTGTCCTCAGGCCTCTTTGCAGGGGTTGTTGTTGTCCAGGCACCATAAGGGGTTGCACTTGAACGCTGGATTCCAGTATTCATATATGCCTCATTATCATACACTGCATAAATTATGTCTTCATTTCTCTCCGCTGCACCCGAAATTGCCTGAAGTCCTATATCAAAAGTTCCGCCATCTCCTGCCCATGCAAGAACAGTCGTATCACCTTTTCCCCGCATGGTGAGTCCGGCCTTAATTCCCGTAGCTGTTATGGCCGCTGTTTCAAAAGCGGTATGGAATACAGGAACTTTAAGGGCGTGGTAAAGCACATCTCCTGAAATAATTGTCCAGCAACATGCTGGAATGGCAATGGCCACATTTGTTCCAAGCCCTTTTAACATTAATCTCATGGCGAGCGCACCCAGGCATCCCTGACATGCCACATGCCCCTCAAGGAGGTTTTCCTCCATCGGAACCGTCCAGTTTCTCATAATCATAGTTTTACCCCCTTCCAGATAATTTCGGAGATTTCTTCTCTTTTAATAAGGTCATCATAAATCTCCTTGATATCCTGCTTTGTAACGTCTCTTCCTCCAAGTCCGAGAATATAGCCATGAATAGGCACTCTGGGTTCTACACTATACATGGCTGACTTTATTTCCTCGTAAAAGATTCCATGATGCCCGAAGGAGATGTTCCTGTCAAGAACTGCTACCTTCTTTCTGCCTGAAAGGTATTCCCTTACCTTTTCAAACGGGAATGGACGGAAGGTCTTCATTTTCAAAAGACCTACCTTTTTACCCTCCTCTCTCATTTCATGAACAGCTGCCCTTACAGTGGATGTCATTGCACCTGACGAAACTATCACATAATCTGCATCATCCATCATGTATGGTTCTACTATGCCGTAATTCCTTCCAAACATTTCGTTAAATTTAGCTGTTTCCTCCTCTATTACTTTTACTGCCTCCTCCATAGACCTTTGTATCTTGTATCTGAATTCCATGTATGTATCTGGCTTGGAGAGCGCTCCGTAGCTTATGGGTTTACCGGGCTCTATTGCGTACTTTGGCTCATAAGGAGGTAAAAATTCGTCCACTTTATCCTGATCATAAATTTCAACCGGCTCAGAAGTATGGGACAATACAAAGGCATCCAGAACAAGCATGGCAGGAAGAAGAACCTTCTCTGCCACCTTATATGCAAGAATAACGTAATCGTACGCCTCCTGATTGGACTCCACATAAAACTGCATCCAGCCAGTATCCCTCTGAGAAAGTGAATCGTTCTGTTCCGTCCAGATAGACCATGGTGGAGCCATTGCTCTGTTAACATTGGCCATTACAATAGGCAACCTCGCTCCTGCTGCCCAGTGTAACATCTCATGCATAAGGGCAAGCCCCTGTGCACTTGTGGCAGTGAAAGCTCTTGCCCCTGCAGCAGATGCCCCAATACACGCACTCATAGCTGAATGTTCGGATTCAACATTTACAAAAATGGCATCAAGCTTGCCCTCTGCCACTATTTCAGATAAAAGTTCCACAATAGTAGTCTGGGGCGTTATGGGGTATGCAGATATAACCTGCACCCTTGCAGATGTTGCCCCATATGAAACAGCGTGGTTTCCTGTCAAAACTTTCTTAAAACTCATTTTCTACCCCCTTTCAGGTACCAGGATAAGTACACTTCTTGGACATTCCTCAACACATATACCACAACCTTTACAGTAATCATAGTCCACAACAGGAAGGTCATTAATCCACGAAATAGCAGCATCAGGACAGAAAACATAACAATTACCGCATGAGTTACAGTGTCCACAGGAAAAGCATCTGTTTCCTTCCTGTATTGCCTCTTGCATTGTATTTATAGTGTCAATCCTTTCTTCGGGCTCAAAGTAATCCGTAACTATATTATTGAAGGATACAGAACGAGGTGGAGGCGCATCTTTCTCTATGGGTTCACCTTTCAAGTATTGATACACAGACTTTGCAGCGCGTTTGCCGAAATAAAGATCACGGGAAAAGTCCTTTCTCTCTGGGGCCACAATATAAAGCTTTTCGTTATCAGTCTGAAATGTCAGTTTATCTTTAACTTCACCCATATCTGTTATCACAGCATCGTATTTGTCCAGTAACTCCTCTAATTTTTTACCTTCCGCAATAATGTTGATTCCCATATTCCTGAGCCTTGATATTTCTCTTTCCACCTCTTCTTCAGAAAGTCCAAGACCATCAAAAGGTGATGTGGTATAAAGGTCAACATCCAGGCCGAAAAGATAGGCAAAATAGGCTGCACTCATAATAGATTCCGAATTTCCAGTTACAGCTATCTTTCTGGAAAGAGGTTTTTCTCTTTCAGGATAGATGTTTTTGTCATAGGCAATGCTTCCTGTAAATCCTTCAAGTTCACGAATGGAGATAGGTGCATCATACTTCTTTCTATTACATGCTATCTCGCACTTTGCCCTGCACAACCTGCGTGTCAGTAAGGGAAACGGGTTATTCTTCAGTATCTCAAGTGCTGCATCCTCAGGTTTTCCTCTCGTGAGAAGGTCTATGAATGACTGTATCCACACCTTTAAAGGACATGCATTCTGACAGGGAGCATTCTGCTCTTTCAGCAGTGGCCTGACATTCCTCCATGAACCTGTCTTGTTAACCAGGGTAAATCCCTGGGATATTGGTGCTTCAGGCAGGTCTTTCTCCGATTCTATTCTGACTATCTTATCAGTAAATTCCAGTGATTCTTTGCTCATAAACTAACTCCTTATTTTCACACTTTCAAATGCCTCTTTTGCTGCATTTACATTCTCTTCCTGCTTCACCGGCGCGTTTTCAAGAATGGCCTTTTCAAGGGCCTGTAAAGACACAATTCCTGTAACCTTTGAAAAGGCTCCCAGAATAGCTGTGTTAACTATTGGCTGAGTCTTTGTACCGAGTCTCCATTTAACAGCTATGCTTGCAGCATCAACAGTAGCAACCTTGTAATCTGAGGGTATATCAAAAGAGTCCGGGGCTTCCGGGGTATTTATAACAACCCAGCCACCCTTTTTCAGACCCTCAAGTATATTCTGGGTGGATAGCAGTGTTGGGTCAAGAACTACCACATGATCCGGTTCGTAGATGAATGACCTCACAATAAGGTCTTTTTCACTGTCCGCAATTCTCGTGAAGGCAGTAACAGGCGCGCCACGCCTTTCCACACCATACTGAGGAAAGGACTGGGCATACTTGCCATCTTTGAAGGCTGCGTCTGCAAGAACCTTTGACGCTACAACTGTTCCCTGACCTCCCCTACCATGCATTCTTATTTCAATCATCTTCTCCTCCTTCAAAGGAAAATCATTGTATTTATGTTAAATCATTCCATAAGGATGGTCAAGAAAAGCCTTGATATACAAAGGATTTAATTGATAGAACACACATTATAGTTTATAATTATATCAACCTAAAAGGAGCAGGAAATGGCTAAAAAATATCTGGAAATTCGGTGGCACGGAAGAGGAGGAATGGGCGCCAAAACAGGAGCCCTCCTGTTAGGTGAAGCCATGATGCAGCAGGGGAAATATATTCAGGCATTTCCCGAATACGGGCCAGAAAGGCGTGGTGCACCGGTTACAGCATACAATCGCATTGCAGATGAGCCTATTAGAATTCATTACGGTATTAAAAGTCCTGACGTTATTATGGTGCTTGACCCAACACTTCTAAATACTGAAAACGTATGGAAAGGAGTACGAGAAGATACCGTATTTATTGTAAATTCAGGGCTCGAACCTTCTGAACTCAAGGAGAAATTCAACATAAAGAACAATCTCTTTGTTGTTAACGCTACTGGCATATCAGAATCCATAATCGGACGAAACCTCCCCAACACTCCTATGCTTGGGGCATTTGTTAAAGCAACGGGTGCCCTTCCATTTGACGAGTTCATAAAGAGCGTAGAAGAGCGTCTCAGGATGAAATATAAGGAAGACATTGTACTGAAAAATTTAGAGGCCATCAAAAAGGCCTATGAGGAGGTAAAAGAAGCATGAAACTGAAATCATGGAAAGAGTTACCAGAGGGTGCAATCATACCGGGGGCTCCAAACTCTGGTGAATTTAAAACTGGCGACTGGAGGACCCAGAAACCTGTAATTGATTTTGATAAATGTACGCACTGTCATCTGTGCTGGCTTTACTGTCCGGATACCTCAGTACTTACTAAAAATGGAAAGATTACGGGATTTGATTATGACCACTGTAAAGGGTGTGGAATCTGTGCAGAGGTCTGTCCTCCAAGAATAAAAGCCATCACCATGGTTAAGGAGGAAATATAATGGAAAAGGATAAATTCATTAAAATGGCATTAACGGGTAATGAGGCATACGCATATGCCATGAAGCAGATTAACCCGGATGTGGTGGCAGCCTATCCAATTACACCTGCAACTGAGATAGTGCAAATATTTTCAAAGTACGTTGCCGATGGCCTCGTTGACACAGAATTTGTGCCTGTTGAATCTGAGCACTCAGCAATGAGTGCATGTGTGGGTGCCTCTGTAGCGGGAGCAAGGGTGATGACTGGAACGGCCTCACAGGGACTTGCTCTCATGCATGAGATTCTGTATATTGCCGCTGGTTTGAGGCTACCCATTGTTATGGCAGTTGTCAATCGTGCCCTATCAGCACCCATCAATATTCATGGTGACCAGTCTGATACCATGGGTTCAAGGGATGCTGGATGGATACAGATATATACTGAAAACGCTGACGAGGCCTATCATTCAGTTATAATGGCCATCAAAATCGCTGAGAGTGTAAATCTTCCTGCGATGGTTATGCTTGATGGTTTTATAATAAGTCACGAGATGGAGGTTGTAAATACATTACCTGATGAAGAAGTGAAAAAGTTTATTGGTGAGAGGAAACCTCTCTACAATCTTTTTGATTTTCAGAATCCCATAACAGTAGGACCTCTGGATCTTCAGGATTATTACTTTGAACACAAAAGGCAGCAGATGGAGGCCATGTTCAACGCTAAAAAGGTTATCCCTGAAATCACAAAAGAATACAATGATACATTTGGGACAAACATACCTGCTTTTGTGGAACCATATAAACTGGAAGATGCAGAATATGCTATTGTTGCCATGAGTTCTGCCGCAGGCACCATGAAAGAAATCATAGATGAGTGGAGGAGTAAGGGCGAAAAAGTGGGTCTCTTGCGTCTTAGAATAACCCGTCCATTCCCCTACGAAGAAATAAGAAAATATCTTGCTGGTATTAAAGCAGTAGGAATAATGGACAGGGCAGAAACACACTCTACTATGGGTGGTCCCATGTTGCAGGAAATAAAGGCGGCGCTTTATGACCTTGCCAATAGACCCAGGATTACGGGATTTGTTTTCGGACTTGGTGGAAGAGACTTTGACGATGAGCAGGCAAACACAATTCTCACAATGGTAAAAGAGATGAAAGATGGAAAAGAACTACCCCTTTACTCCTTTATAGGGGTCAGGGAATAAGGAGGATAGAATGCAAAGGCTCAATTTAAAACAACTTGCCGAAAGGTCACATGGATTTGCACCGGGCCACAGAGCCTGTGCTGGTTGTGCGTTTCCTTCTATTATAAGAATGCTTCTTGCAGCTGGTGCAGATTATGACCTTGTTATAGCAAACGCCACAGGCTGTATGGAAGTGGTAACAACGATTATGCCCTATTCTGCATGGCCTGTTCCATGGGTACATAATGCCTTTGAAAATGCAGCAGCCACCATAAGTGGTATTGAAAGGGCTTACAGAGCTCTGGTTAAAAAGGGCAAAATCAAGAGCACTGGCAAACCTGTAAAATTCGTTGCTATAGGTGGAGATGGAGGTACATACGATATAGGTTTCCAGGCCCTATCAGGTGCAATAGAAAGAGGACATGACTTTCTTTATGTGCTCTATGACAATGAAGGCTATATGAATACAGGAATTCAGAGGTCAAGTGCAACTCCCATGTATGCGCATACAACAACATCACCTTCAGGAAAAGTAATACCCGGTAAACAGCAACCAAGAAAAGACCTTACAAAAATAATAGCAATGCATAAGCCAAGATATGCGGCTCAGGCATCTCCCGCTTTCTGGAACGACCTCGTGAAGAAATTCCAGAAAGGTCTTGAAGTTGAAGGGCCTGCGTTTGTTTCAGTGCTTTCCACATGTCCTCCGGGCTGGGGAACACCAGAAGACCTTAGTATTCAACTTACAAAAATTGCTGTTGAAACACGCTTCTGGCCTCTTTATGAGTATGAAGATGGATACTGGAAAGTAAATTACAAACCAAGGAAATTTGTGCCAGTTGAAGAATTTCTCAAACCACAGGCACGCTTTAAACACATTCTGAAAAGACCGGAGCTTGTAAAACAGTTGCAGGAAGAGATAGAAAGAAACTGGGAAGAACTCCTCTGGCTTGAATCAAGGAAACCAGAAGAGGAATAATACCAGCAGGGGGCTGTATTGCCCCCTGTTTCATCCTCTAACGTGAGTCTCAAATTCTTACTTTCGTTTGTTTTTCTTTTAATTCCATTGTCTCTTTATCTTTACCTCGGGCTAAATGTTTTTAAAAATCTCATCATACCTGCTTTGAGAGGCTTTATTCAAATTGCAGTCCTGGGAGTTGTTCTCTTATACTTTTTTAAAATTGATTTTGCCTATTCACTCATTATTCTGGTATATATGCTAATAATAGGTTCCTTTATCACACTTGAGAGAGGAAATGTATTCGGAAAAAACGTGTTTTTTGTATCTTTTTTCTCCATGGGGCTCTCTTATACAATACTCTACTTGCTTTTATATGCAGCAGGTATTATGAAAAATGTCCCGCGAGTATTTATACCACTTACGGGTATTTTACTGGGAAACATGACCAAGTACATAGGTAGTGTTTATGCCTTTATTCACCGGGAAATAATGGAAAAACGGGAAATTCTGGAGGCATTATTGATAGATGGCGCAGGCCGTGGTGATATTTTAAAATTCCTGTTTAAAGAGATATTTTTCATCATCCTACTCCCCTCTGTTGAAGGGATGAAGGTTCTTGGTATCATTCATATACCCGGTGCTATGACTGGAATGCTGTTAGGAGGCGCCTCCCCAATTCAGGCAGCCCTTTACCAGATATATATAGTGTTCTCACTCTTTGCAGCTGCGGCTCTTGCTCCCTTTATCAGCGCATTTTTCGTATTCGGAAAACTGGAAAAAATGGTAGGAATAAAATTTTGAAGAACAGACAAAATATAGTATTATAATCCTCATGAAATCACTGGTGATAATACCAACATATAACGAAAAAGAAAATATTCGTGATATAATAGATGCAGTACTCAGAGTAACGCCAGAATCTCACATACTCATTGTTGATGATAATTCACCTGATGGTACAGCTCGTATTGTTAAAGAGCTTATGCAAACTGATAACAGAATCCATATTCTTGAGAGGGAGAAGAAGATGGGTCTCGGAACAGCATACGTGGCAGGCTTTAAGTATGCGATAAAAGAAGGTTATGACTGTGTGGTTCAAATGGATGCAGATTTCTCCCATAATCCTGAGGATATACCACGCCTTTTTCAAGAACTTGGTGAATACGACCTTGTAATTGGTTCAAGATATGTTGATGGAATAAGCGTTGTAAACTGGCCTCTTTCAAGGTTGTTCCTTTCATATTTTGCAAATGTTTATGCAAGAATTGTAACCGGAGTACCTATAAAGGACCTGACCGGTGGTTTTAAATGTATTAAAATTGATGTACTGAAAAATATTGACCTTGACAGAGTAAGAGCAGATGGATACGGATTTCAGATAGAAATCAATTTTCTCGCCTATATGAATGGGTTCAGGTTGAAGGAAATCCCTATTATATTTATTGACCGACGGGCAGGATACTCAAAAATGTCAAAGAAGATTATATGGGAAGCATTCTGGCTGGTCTGGAAATTAAGGCTTGAGAGATTTAAAGGTAGTAAAAAGAGATCCGTTAGTCCTTCTTGAACTTCCATAGTTTCAGTGTCCCTTTCTCATCTCCTGTCATAAAATATAGACTATGTGGTGCATAGCCGAGTGCAGTAACCCGCTGCCGGGCAGAAAACTTTGATATTTCTCTCTTTTCCTCCATATCAAAAATATGTACATCTTCACCCGTTGCAAAGAGCAACATGCTTTTATCCGGAGTTGTTGTAATGGCAGTAATATTCTTATCTGTTAACTTGCCCTTCCATATAGACTTTAAATTTCGGGCGCTCCATATTATAAGCTCACCATCTTCAGTGGTTGAAATAATCTCTCCAGTAGTTACCTTGAAAGTTATGTAATTTATCCATCCATCGTGCTCTTTAAGAACTTTTTTGAGTTTACGCAAGGCAATATCCCATATGAAAATCTGTCCATTGTTAGTGCCTGCAAAGAGGTATCTTGAAATAGTCTCAAGTCTTAAAACCCATCCTCCAAGGTCTGACACATCAAAGATTTTATTAAAAGTCACAGTATCCCATGCCTTTACACTTCCATCTGAAAAACCTCCAAAGACAAACTGCTCATCCTGTGAGAAAACTACGGCGTTTGCTTCAAAATTTGAACCTTTTATGGACTTAGCTAAAAGCCATGTACCTACCTCCCATACTCTGATTTCACCCGTGGCACTTGCCGCTGCAAGTTTACGGGCATTGGTAGAGAGTTTCACATCAAGAACATGTGAAGATATACCACTTGATGCCTTTAGTGCTACAAGCCTCTGCCAAGTCTTGGTGCTGAATACCTTAACCACACCATCCCAGCTACCCGTGGCGAGCAGACTTCCATCATCGGAGAATTCAATCTTCGCAACCTTGTTCCCCATAGCCTTGAGGCTCCCAACGAGCTTCACTGGCATCTCGCTGTGCGAGGAAATCAGTTTTTTGAGTCTGTCTCTGAAGGTTTTACTCTGAGTCGTGGTACTCTTTTTGTATGATATATGTCCCTCAGTTTTCTGTACTTCAGAGGCTTTGCTTTCAAGTTCATTGATTATTGTCTTTGCTTTCTCACGTGGAATCCCAAGGTCTTCCGCAGACTTCAAAATAGCCTGTTTCTGTTCATCAGATGGACTTGCAGTTATACCCATTGATTGCATAAACTTCCTGAGAGTGGCCATCTTTGTCACTATTTCAAGGTCTTTAAGGGCCTCATCAGCAGAATGATACCTTAGAGATGGATCCGGGTTTGTCATTTTAACTAAAAACTCCAACAATTCAGGTCTAAAATTGGAAAGTACATTGTAGTTTATTTCCTTTGTATGTTTATCAACAAACTTTTCTGGATGCATACCTGTAAGAAGCTCAATAGCAACAACACCTAACGAATAGATGTCTGAAGAAAGAGTTGGCTCACCTTTTCTCTGTTCTGGGGAAACATACCCTTTGGTATATATAATGGTCTTGTGTTTAAGGGCATCCTTTGAAAGTTCTTTTACTGCACCAAAGTCCACAAGATAAGTTTTCCCATTGGATATAATAAGGTTTTCTGGCTTTATATCTCTGTGAACAAGAGGAGGATTTAAGTTCTGTAAATACACTAAAATATCAAGTACATCCTGTAAAACCTTTAATACAAAATCTTCACTATGCTTTCCCTTTGTGTCAAGTAAAACCCTCAAATTTTTACCTTCTATATAATCCTGTGCAAGATAGATTCTGCCTTTATCTTCAAAAAATCCGTGGATTTTTGGAATTAGTGGATGATTGAGCTTTGCAAGTATCATTCCCTCTTTCATTATAACATCTGAACTCTTCTTCTTTTGAGTAAACTCCTTTAACACCACCTTACGCCCAAATAAGAGCTCATCAGTAGCAAGATATGTCCTCCCAAATCCACCCTCCCCTATCATCTTAAGCAATCTATATCTTCCCTTGACAAGTCTCGTAATTGGTTTTAGGGGACTACCACATACGCGGCAAAACTCACTGTCTTTTGGATTTTTACTGCCACATACTTTACATACAACAGTTCCCTGCTCAAGTGGCGCCCCACACTTATTGCAGAACTTCGCGTTATCCGGATTTTTAGCACCACATAAAGAACATATCTTTGTCATAACAGATTCTTTAGAAAAGTTTATTCCTCCTCACTTTTCCAATAATTATTGTAACATTATCTATACCGCCCCGCTTAAGAGCAAGTGAAAGTAAAAACTTTGCCGCCCGCTCTGGAGGATAATCCCTCAAAGCATCTTCAATCTCGGAGAATTTAACAAGGTCAGTGAGACCATCACTGCAAATCAGAAACTTGATCTCTTTCTCAATTCTATATTTTGAAATGTGGGGTACGAGTCTATCAAATGGCACAACGCCTACTGCCTGTGTAAGTGCCTTTTTATTACTTAACATAACATCATCTACAGAAACCTTAAGGAGACTCTTACCATCAAAAAGCATTATAGGTGAATCTCCAAGGTTAAAATACCAGAGTTCCTCACCTACAACGAGGGCACCCGCAACTGTAGCCCCCATTTTTTCTCTCTCTGTTGAGGCCCGTGTGTTTTTCTGGTAAACCACTGCATTTGCTCTGCCTATAGCCCTGTTTATAACAGGAGCAATGTCTAAAAACACATGCTCTTTTGTAAGATATGAAAGGACTTCCTCAGCAACCACTTTCACTATAAGCCTGCTTGCCTCCTCACCACCTCTATGCCCTCCCATACCATCAGAGACGATAAACAAACCTGTTCTGAGATAGTAAGGGGCTATACCATTAAACCCTTTCTTTGAATATTCGGCGATAACATAATTGTCTTCATTATGCCCCCTGACAAGTCCCTGAGATGTTATAGCAAAACTTTCAATATCCACTTTAGAAAATTCAGATAAGGAAGCATAAAGATAATTAACAAGTTCTCTTACGCTCTGTATATTTTCAAAGTCCTTTGAATCAATAACATCATGGAATACAGAATCACCATCTACTTTAAGCTGCCTCAAAAATTCCTTCAACCAGACAATAGAGCTTAAAAAACCTTCCTTTTCGCTCTCGCTCACATTTACAATCAACCTTCCATCAGCGTCAAACAGTATTGGGTTACGTGCTATGTAAAGCTTCTCGTGCTTGAGAAACATATTGACTATATCAAAAATAAGACTCACGCGCTCTTCATCTTTTAACATTTCCCAGTAATCATCAAGATGGGTTACGGGATGCGTGGGCAACAGAACAGGCACCTTTACATCATCATTGAGGTATATAACATCGTAGTAAATACCCTGACTCGTATAGAAAAAATCTTCAAGACTTACGGGACGATATTTTTCAAGAGTAATGTCATCTTCTTTAAAAATGGTATAATCCTGCCGTACTTCAATAATTTTGTACCTTTCATCAGCAACGTCTTTGAGAGTAACAGGTACCATTACCTCCTTTCTGAGCTGATTGCCACAATATGGACAGGTCTCAAGAGAAAGGTCCACTTTCTTCAGACAACCTTCACACACTGTTTTTGAAAGATCAAAGCCACAATAGGGGCAAAATGCCGCATTCTTTAAAACTTCTCTACCACAATGAGGACAGAGTTTTCTTCTCTTCAAAATTAAATCTCCTCCAGGATAAATTTAAGAGTTTTTCCAAATATAATTTCATCTCCTCTGTTAAGTTTGACTTTTTCCTCAGGCTTTAATTTTTTACCATTGACAAAAGTTCCATTTGTTGAACCAACATCAACTACAAAAAGCTCACCTGTATTTCCATCCAGAATAAACCTCGCATGTTTTCTTGAAACGAGTTCTGAACCTTTGATTACAGCAAGGTCTATATCAGGTACATTTCTTCCACTTTTTCTTCCCACAAGCATCTCCTTGACCTTACCTTCATGTACTGCAAGCTCAACCACAAATTCATTGTCGTGATTTACGAGTTTATACGTCTTTATTATACGTCCTTCTTCTTCTATACCTGCTTCCTCTGGTGGCAGCAACAACTCATCTGAAGATTGTTCCTGCTTCAGGGGAACCCCACATATCTGACAGAATTTAGCATCAGGTGGATTCCAGTGGCCATTGGGACAGTATATACCCAGCCCCTCACCTAAATCCCCGAGCCCTTCTTCATCCTGTGCATCAGGATTCAGTTCTCCTACCTCTTCAAGGCCAAAGAGGCATTTTTCACAGTACTCAGCGCTATCTCTATTCCTGTACCCACAAATGGGACAAATCTTAGTCATCTTTTATCACTGTCTTTGTAAACATCTTTGTTTTAATCAGATCCTCATTTGAAAGCTCAATACCGTCTTTTATCTTTGTGACATTCTGGTCAATAATCGTCTTAAGCTCTTCATCGTCCAACTTGGTTGCTGTCATCTGCATGGTTTGAAGAAGGGTTAGAGCCTGCTCAGGTGTTCCACCCTCAAGGAGCTCATTAACAAGCTCCGATTGCAGATACACACTCAATCGCTCTATTATTGTATTGAATTCTCCTGCTTCTTCGTATAAAGTTGCAGGAACACCCTCTTTCCAGGGTATTTCTTTACGATTACCTTCAATATCGTAGTAATTCACCTTAAATCCAAAAATGTATTTCTGATTTCCCCTCATAAACAATTGAAACATAATATCCTTGTTTTCACCCTCAAATATATCTCCCACATCAATTATATACTGGTCAACATCCAGAACAGGTTCAAGAGCCACAATCTGGGGACGAACAATAAAAGCAGGGTTAATATCTGAAAACGTAACACCTTCATGCAATTTCAGTATAATCTCAACATTTTTGGCAACTGTTTTTCTTATTTTTGCAGATTTTTCTGTGAATATTTCTTTAAGCTCTCTTGGCTCCTCCACATAAAACATTTCACCCTTGGTTATATCTGCTATTTTTTCAAGAAGCGAAGGGCTCCAGTGTTTTCCAAGACCTATCGTAAATACAGATATCCCAAGCTCTCTGGCCTGTGTTGCCACCTCAATTGCATGTTCATTAGAACCATGCTCGTTTTTGCCATCTGTCAAAAGTATAATCCAGTTAACATACTCTTTAAGTTTAACTTTTTGCAATTCTTTTATTCCAGCCTCCAGTCCCTCATCTATACAGGTACCTCCCATAGCCTCAATGGTACTTATAAGATGCTTAACCCTTTTCTTATCAGGACCATAGAGACGGGTGTTTTCAAGGAGCACTTCTATCATACTGTCAAAAAGGACTATGCTTACCCTGTCGTTTTCCGTGAAAACATCAAGAGCACGTTTTAGTCCTGCCTTTAGGCTCTCAATTGGAGCACCATCCATTGAACCACTTTTATCAAGTACAAAAGCAACGTTCAATCTGGGAGTTTTTTCAACTTTCTCACCGAAAAGTGACATGAGGAAAAACCGCTGTACCTCTGTTTTACCCTCTTCTGGCAGTTTGTTAAGACCGTACTTTATGGTAAACATAGTGTGTATTATTATAAGGCTTTTTTTAACAGACGGTCAATTTTTAAAGGATCAATTTAAACTTTCTACTCAACATCAGAGGACGCAACTATTTGATTTACACCTCTTCTTTTTGCTTCAAAGAGAGCCTCCTCCACAGCATTCATTAGTGTGTTATAGGTCATACCCATCTTCAATTCAGCAACTCCAACATTGAGGTCAAGTTTTATCTCATTGCCATCAATAACCAGTGGCACAGCATGAACTTCATCCACAATTTTCCTGGCCCTTTCTCTGGCCCTACTTTCATCATCTCCCATCAAAACTACAAGAAACTCATCAGCCGCGTATCTTGCAGGCACATGTATCTTATCAAGTCGCTCCCTGATTATTTTTCCAGCCTTCTTCAAAACCATGTCTCCAAACTCAAATCCATACTTTCTGTTTATGTCTTTCATTCCAACTATGTCAATAAGTATCACAGATATATTGTTAACATCTCTTGTCCTCATGCTTTCCCGTTCAAGTATAGACCGAACATAGAGGTTATTATACAGACCTGTCAGTATGTCCTTTATCTGCGTTCTCCTGAGTTCTTCATAGAGCTCATTGTTGTAGAGTGCTAAAGCTGCATACTCAGCAAAAATCCTCAAAAGTTCCACATCCTCCTCTGAAAAGCTCATAGATTCCCGTGAGTAAATATATAACACACCTTTAACTATGTCATTGTGTATTATAGGAACGCCTACAAATGACCTTATTTTCCCCATCCTCAAAAAGGGATGCTGTCCATAAGGGCTTTTGTCAACATCTTCTACTATAAGAGGTTTTCTTGTACTGACAATTGTAAAAGATGCACCATTCTTTCTTACAAACCTGTGTATATCAAATCGGTGATTTTTGTCTGTGGAAACGCCTTTTATCCACATCTCTTTTTCCTGGTCATACAAAATTATACTGGTGTAGCTCTCATGAAACAGTTCATCTGCCTTTTTAACTATGAGGTCCAGAAGCGTATCAAGAGGCTTGAGAGCATTTATTTCCCGCCCAATTTCAAGCAAAGCTCTCAGCGAGCCAAGTAGTCTATCTTCCTCCATCAGAGCTTTCCTTCTATAAATGCCTTCACCTTATTTACAATTTCCACACCTATTTTAGCCTGAGCTTCTTTAGTAGACGCACCTATATGAGGGGTGAGTGTCACATTATCAAGCTCAAACAGAGGTGACCTTTCTGGTGGTTCCTTTTCAAAGACATCCAGCCCGACGCCCTTAACCTTTCCATCCTTTAAGGCCTCATAAAGAGCAACCTCATCAACAATCCCACCACGTGAACAGTTAATAATGACCACACCATCTTTCATTTTAGAAATGCTATCTTTATTAATCATGTGCTTTGTAGCAGGAATAAGAGGTACATGCAGGGTAATTATGTCTGACCTTTCATAAAGTTCATCAAGAGATACTTTCTCCGCAAATTCCTCAGGAAAATCCACAACATCGTAGCCAAGAACAGTCATTCCCAGTGCCTTTGCCCTTATAGCAACCTCACGGCCAATTCTTCCCATGCCAATGATACCTATTGTCTTTCCAAAAATTTCGTTGCCCTTAAGAGCCTTCTTCTCCCACTTTCCCTCTTTTATACCTACGGTTCCCCTCACGACATGTCTATAAATTGCAAATATATGGGCGAATACAAGTTCTGCCACAGACACAGAACTTGCTTCTGGAGTATTTACCACCTTAATACCCTTCTTCTCTGCACCTTCAATATCAATATTATCCAGACCAACTCCTCCTCTTATTATTAACTTTGCACTTTCCAGTGCATCTAACAATTCACCTTTTACCTTTGTAGCACTTCTCACCACAAGAATATCTGCATCCTTTACACGTTCTACAAGTTCAGTCTTATCTATAGAAGAAAGGTCCTTTACATCAAGACCAAGACTACTTAATTTCTCAAGTGCCTTTTTATCAATGGGGTCGCAAATCGCTATTTTCATTCCATACCTCCCTTAACATCATACTATTGTGATTAACAGGAAAATTTAAAAATCCCTTGAAAGACAGGGTTAGACCAGTTGAAAATGTTTTTTCATACATAAATGATACATTAGAAAATACATAGGGTCTTTTCACACCTCTTACTTGCAAAGAGGTCATGGCCAGAGATACATTCAATCCTTTCTTACTGATTAGTGTTTTTTGAAGAGTGGTGGAAAAGATACCTGCACTGGAGTAGGTAACAGAAAGGAAATCAGGTTTTACAGAATTAGCATTAATCCCCCTGACCCTTAGGGGGAAAAAGCCCACTAAAAAAAACAAAAACAGGTCCATTTTCTCTGGTGGAGATGGGGGGACTCGAACCCCCGACCCCCGGCTTGCAAAGCCGATGCTCTCCCAGCTGAGCTACATCCCCAAGTTTTTAATATTATAAAGGCTATGTTCCGAGTTTGCAAATTATTTTTTTCAAAAAACACCCCTTGACAGTTCACTCCATAATTAATATTTATATATAAACAGACAAAAAATAAAAAAGGAGGTGAGACGATGGCAATGGATATCACAAGGTGGGACCCATGGAAAGACCTGAGAGATGAGATTGACAGAGTCTTTGACTCTTTCTTCGGAAGGTACCCGGCAGTTTCTGGAGAGCATGAGGGGTATTTCATTCCTGCTATTGATGTAGAAGAAACTGAAAAAGAGTACATTGTAAAAGCCGAGCTACCCGGTCTTTCAAAAGATGATATAAAAATCTCCCTGCGGGAAAATAGCATCACCATATCAGGAGAGAGAAAGAAAGAAAAAGAGGAAAAGGGTAAAACCTATCACAGAGTTGAAATGGTTTACGGCAAATTCGCAAGAACAATTCAACTGCCGGAAGAAATAGAACCCGACAAGGCCAAAGCAGAGTATAAAAACGGAATTCTTACAATAACATTACCAAAATCCGAAAAATCTAAACCGAAAGAAATTGAAATAGAAATAAAATAAAGCCATGTTACAGTCAAAACGCCCCTCGTGGGGCGTTTTTTATTTTCTATTCAATCCTGTAATCTTTTAACACGAGACCACGATTATCATTATCCCAGTATTTATACATAAGCGGCTTTTCTTCATCAAAGAGGAAATAAAATGTTTTTCTATATACCGCTCTATACAGTCCTCCTATTTCAAGTGTCCTCAATCTTTTCCCATCTTTTATAAAGCATTTTGATTTAAACGGGAAAATGCCTTTTTCAGGCACAAGCATTCTGAATTTTTTGATACAACAGTCCCTCTGAGTGGCAAGGAAATAGCCTACTATATGTCTATCAATAAGGGGTTCTCTGCTTTTATATTTCTTCTCCTTTCCATTTATTTCAACAAAGTAAAAGCCTTCTCTCCACTCCTCTTTCATTTTAACCTTTCCAGGCTGAATTTTAGAGAGTTTTAAAAGTCTCCACAATGTATCTGTATAGGCTCTTGTATCCAATCCTTTTGTATTTGTAGCGTGTATAAAATAAACGGTGTCCTGATTTTGAATATCCACATGGAAATAGGTTGTATCATTATTCTCAACACCTATAAGTGTCATACTTATAGCCTTGAATGCCACAATTATAAATATCCAAATACTCATATCTCCACCTCCAGACCTGCACCGCATTTTTGCGATTTTTCAGTGTACATATCCAAAATTTCATCCTTTTTTACTGTACAATGGCACGGAAAAATACGCTCCCCTACAACATCACCCAATAGTTCAATTCTTTCAAACCCATGAAAACCTCCCATGAGTATATCAACCTTCCCAACCAAATTAATCATCCTGTAGACATCAGGATGGGAACACCCTACAATCAGGACATCCTTCTTCCCTTTTATAAAAAGCGCTTGTTCCTTTATACCTATATCTGAGTCCATCTCACCTGTGCTGAAAAATCCAGGAGCAAACTCAAACACAGAACTATCTGCCTCCATTACTTCACCGTAATGAGATAACTCTCTTTTAAATCCTTTTGTAAAAGAACGTGGTACAATAAAAATAACTTCTCTCTGAATTTCCTTTAAAACATCAGGTAGACCACCTATATGGTCCCAGTGCTGATGGGACAAAAATATAAACCGTACCTGTTTCAGGTCTTTCCCAAGAGTTCGGGCATTCTCAAGTAGTATAGGACCACTCCAGCCTGTATCAAATAATAGGCTGAATTTTTTATTTTCAACTAGTACTGAGAAACCATGTGCCGGATGAAGCTTTTCTCTTACTACATTGTTATCATAGAGAACTGTAATTCTCACGTCTTTAACCTCCTCTTCTGAGCAGCGGGGAAAAGAACATTGTTCAATATCAACCTGTAACCTGGAGAATGCTTATGCAGTGACAGGTCAGTTGGAGGGTCTCCAACATAGTGGGTAAAATCCTCAGGGTCATGACCGCCAAGAAATACAAAAAAGCCTTTTCCATAATCGCCATAAATATACTTGGCTTCATCCGTACCGGGCACATCAGCAAGTACTATCACATTCTTCTTCAACTTATCCTTTCTAAAGCCCGTGTCCTGCCCCAAAAACTCTTTAATGAATCTCGTATGGTCCTGAGTTAGTAAAGTAGGAATAGGGTCTATCTTGGCTGAAAACTCCTTTAAAACAAAATACGTGTTCTTTCCTCTTATATAAGCTTCCTGCGACACATCTATATCTGTGTGCTCATAAACAAATGGATTTACAATTATGTTGAAATCCTTAAAAGCAAAAGTCCTGGAAAAATCCAGTTTTTTTTGATATTCCGGGTCATAAGGGTCCCCATCAAAAACCACATCCAGTATATCAGTGTTTTCTGTGGCAAGAGCAACATCAAGGGTGATGGGAGCAGAACACATGGCAAAGAGAAATCCACCTCTTTTTACAAAATTTGCAATGGAATCAGCAATTGCATGTTCAAGACCTGAGATCTTGGCAAACCCCCATTTTTTCGCTATGGATTTCTTAAAAGCCACCCTCTCTTTATACCATTTTGTATGGCCGTAATGTGCATAGAATTTACCGAACATACCGGTAAAATCTTCATGATGAAGATGCAACCAATCAATCTTTCCCAGTGTACCACTCAACACATCATCGTCGTATATTTGCTTAAACGGAATTTCAGCATACTTTAATGCAAGTAAAACAGCATCATCCCACGGCTGATAGTAAGGTGGTGCATAAACGGCTATTTGAGGTGCTTTCTCAAGCAACATATCTTTCATGTTGTTATTCTCTATAACTTTGTAGATAGACTCAACGTCTTCTTCATTTATTTTTTCATAAAAAACTCCCCGTAGCACACACCAGTTCTCTGTAAATTTATTTGCCTCTATTAGAAAACTTCCCCCCCGATAATTAAGCAACCATTCAACATCTATGCCTTTTTTAAGTGTATTGTAAACCGCACCATAGGCTTTTAGATGGTCAGTCTGGACAGAATCCATAGGGATGAGAATAAAATAAGCGAGGAGAAGATTGAGCATCATCTTTCAGAAAGCCTGTCTGAAAGGGTTAATTTTATCCTTCTTCCCTTTTTAACCACAGTACCTGCTTCCGGCACAGTCTTTATAACGTAAAGCCCTCTTCCCAGAAAAGTGTATCTAAGACCATTTTCCATAACTATCCGTGCAGCCTTATCTCTTTCAAGGCCTATTACATATGGCACCTCAACCTCTTTTCCATGTCTGGTATAATAGGGTAAGTAAAGAACAACCACCAACCACAACGTTATGAAAAAAAGGATTCCCGCAAAGGAAAAAGCGAGAAACCACTCAAAAAACGATTTTTTTGAAAATTTAATTAAAAAACGAATCTTCATGCAGGCTGCCAGGTGCGACCTTCCCCTAAATAAATTACATCCTGAGTGCCATCCTCATAAATTACCGTAAACCTCTCAACAAGTGCATTAACCTCAAGCACCCTTCCTGTTCCCTTATCTGTCTTCACCATCTGACCTGGTTCCGGCAGTTTTCCCTTCATTTCACGATAGAAGTCAAGCTCATACCGAAGACAGCATAACAATCTGCCACATACACCTGAAAGCCTTTCAGGAGCGCTGTAAAGATACTGTTCCCTTGCCATATCAAGTGTCACAGACGGTATCTTTTTTAAAAATGTTGAGCAACATAGTTCTCTTCCACAGGGGCCTATTCCACCAATGGCTCTTGCGTAGTCTCTCGCCCCTATCTGTTTAAAATCAACTCTAACATGCAATATAGAAGCGAGATGTGCACCAACCTTTGCCAGAGAGTATTTTTTATCGGCTATAAATTCTATCTTGAGATGCCCCTCATTCAGATTTATTTCACTTCCAACCACCCTTATATCAAGCATTCTATTATTGTAAAAGTACTGTTTCACCATATTGGTCATCATCACTCTTACTTTCTCAGGTGGGGCAATTTTGTAACCTTCAAGAATATTGGTACTTTTTCGCTCAGAATATCCCCTGACTTTCACCAGTATTTCTTTATCATGAGCCCTTGTTTTTACAAAGATAAAACTGCCAAGTGGCAAATCTATTGGATATATAAGAGAATATCTCTCAAAAGACCCACCAACTATGGAAGCTTCAAGTGATCTTATTTTCTTTCCCTCGTGATGCCCTTCTTTTCTGTCCTTCCTTCTATTAAACTTAAACATAATTCTATTATACTGCAAGCTTTATGGACTTCAATGCACTTATCATTCATATTTTGAAAGATATTTTACAACAAACTTTTTACGATGCGGTAACAAACAGAAAGAACAGTCCCAGTAACCCCACTCATTTCTTCTGCCATAAATAGAGTTTATCCTGCACCTTCCATACTCCCTCTTTTCCTCGTCAAAATAATCATAATCATAAAACGGACAGGCACAAAAATAACAAACAAGCTCATCATCCTCCATGTTGTGACATTTTTCATCTGTTTTAAACAGTGGACAGAAATCGGGATGTTCCACTTTCAACCTGGAATAGGTAAAATAATATGCAATTTCCTTCGGGGTCTTAAGACCCCGAAGGTGTACTATTTCATCTCTTTTCTTTTTGAATTCAAGAAACCAGCTCTTCAATGGATTTTTATCCATATTCCGAGCCCCTGAATGCCTTTAGAGTTACCCATGAAAACGGAGTCATAAACCTGCACTCTTTCAGGGTCGAATACTAAAAGATAATTTGCATCATTTGAGCTGAAACGTGTTATAAATCCTGTACCATTCATATCAACAATTAAACGAGATGTTCCGGTTCCTGTTTGCATCCACACAATTTCTTTATCCGATAACGATACCCTGCACACTCCAGAAAACCAGTCAGTAAGGTACAATGCGCCATTATAATAATAAAGATAACCAGGATTATTTCCCACTTTAATTGTGTCCAGGAAACTCAGGGAATCTCCGATCTCATAAGCATATATTTTTCCCTGAACATTTGAATAATCGCCCGTGGCAAGAGCATACAGCGTATCTCCAACCACTACCACATCCTGTGTGTTCAAACCTGCATAAATGGAATCTGATACAAACAGCCCCGAAGGTCCTTCTTCAATGACATAAACAAAACCATCATTGTAGGTGTAATCTGAAAAATTATACCCTGTACATGCCACATAAATTCGTCCGTCTTTATCTGCCATACCCTCTGGAGCCTTTCCAACTTTCACAGAATCAAGTATTCTAAGGGTATATAAATCAAGTTTATATACCCTATCGTTGCCCGAACAGGAAACAAAAAGATTATCCTGAGACTTTATTACTGCCCATGGATTGGAGCCATCCGGTAAAACAACATATGCCATTACAGAATCCTTCAAAAGGTCTATCTTCATCACGGTGGGTTTTCCGCCAAAGCCAGAGTTAACTATAAATGCATAGTTGCCGTCTATAAGAATATCATTTGGAACAGACCCTGTGGTATCAACATCAATCACTGTATCATGAGTTTCTGGAAGGTAGTATGAGTAAGTTTCTGAGAGGTTGTTTAACACAACCACGACCTCTGTTGATTCCGGTATATTGTGGTCTTCCTCCTCTTTAGAACACCCTGTTATCAGGGCGAGACCTGTTATAGCCATTACAGCTACAATTATCTTATTTTTCATAGATTACCTCCATTTTATTTTTATAGTAGTGTAAAATTCCCTCCCTACTTGAGGATAGCCGGCTATCCATTCCATAGGCTCATCAAGTAAATTTCTTATGCCTATTTTAAAGTTAATTTTTTCCAGCAAACTCTTTTCGTAGTCAATATCCACAATTTCCATGGGTGGTAGAGTCTTTATGCTATTAGGTCTCTTCTGTCTTCTTCCTGTATAGGCAACACCAAGTCTGAATCTACCTATCTGAAGGTAAAAACCTTCCTCTGTATGCGGATAATACAGAATCTCATCAAAGAAGCTGAAACTACCGGTAAAACCGGCACTTACACTGCCATTATGATACTCCAGTTTACCTTCAATACCTCTTAAACCATGCTCTCCAGTATTATAGGGCGAATACTTACCCTGAATCGCTATCCACTGTATCATATTTTTCACTCTTCTGTCAAAAAATGTGAGATATAAAGCGCTGTTACCCTCTAAAAACTTCAATCCTGCCTCACATTGAAAGATATACTCAGGCAAAAGTTCAGGATTACCTCTGGCGAATATATCTTCTGGCCAGTAGAGGTCAAAGAAAGATGGAAGATGCACCCCTTTTGAAAAATTCGCATAAAGGACAGCACCTTTAACTCTCTTTGCTACTCCTACAAATGTTGAGGTGAACGGTTCTATAAAATTATCTTCATAAAATACAGAACCATTCAAGGTTATCCATAAACTCCCATAAATAATATTCTTCTTCAAGACCATTGAGAACGTATGCCTCTCTCTATTGGCTGTTTTTGTTGATGATATATATTCAGACGTAAAAGAAACACCAATTGCACCTGCCTCAAGAAGTAAGCCATTATAAAAGCTTTTATGAACGTCGGATATAGATTTATCCTCATAAAAAAGAGTTGAAGCATTCCCCTTCATGGTGACATGTATATGTTTATTTTTCAGCAATAAAATTGAATAACCTGCGAAAAACTCCCGTTTCTTACCTTTCAGTAATGTGCCCTGTGGGCCCGAAACTCTGGCATTTCTTGCCGAAAACATGGCTGAAATATCCCTGCCCGAAAAAAGATAAAAGAATTTTGAGAAATCAACTGATGAATGTTCTTTTCTCTGTGAAAGGGAAATTAATACTCTATTTTGCGAAACATTCTGGCTTAAAAAAGCTTCCACTGTCCTGTCCGACACCACACTGATTCCAATATTACTGTCTGAATGTAAATTTAAAAAGATTCCACCTCCTGGTGAGGCTGTACTCCCATAAGAAGAAAGGGGATGTTTTATAATAATCCCCCTAAAGTTAACAGCAGAAGGTAAAATTGAAACGTCAGCATAATCATTCTGGACAGTTTTTAGTGGAATACCATTAAGCTCTATATCAACATCCTGCGTTCTCGTCCCCCTTATGCTTAGGGAGGAGAGATTTCCATAATCTTTTACCAGGATAGAACTATTTTCACTTAATATGCTCTCAAGATTTTCTGAAATAACAAAATTCTGCGAAAAAGCGGGAAAGCCAAATAAGAGTTCATCACTATAAGGAAATGGTACACGTACATAGACAGTATCTTCAATAAAAACACTTAAGAGAAACAGAATCCACATCTTCTCCTCCTCCCCAACCCCCGGGGGATGGGATTCTCTTTGTACGGATTCGGGTCTCCCGGCTCGTGGCACTCCCTCCGCCTTCCCAGCAGATAAGCCTTTTTGACCTATTCTGCCAGTGGCTTAATGGAGGAAGCCTTTATGCCACTCACGGTTGCGGGGGCAGCCAGGGATTTTAACCCTGTTCCCCTCATCCGTACATGAAGTATTATACGCTATAAGGGGCAACTGCTCAAACATACAAGTAGACTTATCAGATATTTACCGAATATGGAAAAACTAACAGGAAAGACTATTATCATGAAAAACAGATGAGGATGAGTAAGAATTATAGTTTCAGGGCGGTTCAATGACCGCCCTGAAAAGTATATTTTACTTCAACACCATAAATTTCTTTACAACTTTTCTGGAATAGGTTTTGCTCTTCACCTGCAAGAAGTAAACACCGGAATGCAATTTATGGGTATTTAAACTAATAAGATGCGTTCCACTTTCAAAGACTTTATCCACTACTGTTTCCACTTTTCTGCCCTGTATGTCGTAGATACGGATAAGGACTCTGTCTTTTTGGGGAAGCGAAAGTTTTATTATAGCAGGCATGCGTTGCAGAATGATATTACGGGACATGGATATTTCAAAGTTCAATTTCTTATCTTCAGTTTGGATTCCATTTTTACCACACCCAGCTTTCTTAAGTACAATCTTTTCAAGATATGCCTTTTGCCCTCTCACTTTCTTTATTCTAATTCTTAACCTGCCTTCCCTTACAAGCCATTTCGGTATCCATCTTTTGATCGTTCTTTCTTTGCCATATTTAAGATTAAGTACTCCCATGGGTATATCATTAACCGTTACAAATTCAATAACTCTCCTTTCTTCTTTCTGGTACCCAGTAAGGTAAAGTCTGTAGTTTCGTGCAGATATGCCTCTTATTTCATATATGAGAGAATCACCATAATCTACCCGGTGTATATCAGGGGTGTCAGTGTTACATCTTGTAATAAAAGTACCCTTCAAACGTTTTGTGTGAGTATCATAAGTATCATACTTAGATTTGCGCTTAAAAATATTACCTATTTTTTGAGATAATGTTTTCAACACATTATTTCCTGAATTATAGTTTATATGTCCTTCTCTATAAATAGTGTAAGGCGACTTCTCTTCTCCACCCAAGAGTATTCTGTATTCTATTTTACTGTTTCCTCCAGGTATCAAACTTATCCCGGGCTTATATCCAAAGATTCCGTCTGTTGCTATATACGTGGCATAATAAACTGTATCCATCCAGACAATTCCTGGCTGTGCTACATCGTAAAAATCTCTGAGTAGATACAGAGTATCGTACGGATAGATGGAATATCTTAAATCTGCATATCCATAGGGGTTGGCACTCAATATAATAGCCCTTCCATCACTCCTGTAACTCCTCACATTCCACAGAGTGAACAACTCCTCAATCTCAGAATTCTCACTACCATCCTGTGTATACCATCTATACAGATTGTTCCAGCCATCACTTTCTTGCAGGGAGAAGAACACATTAACTTCATAATTGTGTACAGCAAGATGGGGATTTGATACATAACTTAAGGGATATGTTCTGAAGTATACTGGTTGTTGCTGTATTTCACTCAATGTATCAAAATCATTTAAGTTTAACCTGTAAACCTTAAATATTCCCGTATCCTTTCTATTTACCGCCCATGCAATATACAGAATAGAATCACCTACAACTCCCAGGGATGCGCTTTTCAGAGTATCAATGGCTCTCTTTATATCATCAGGTGTATTAAAAACCCATTCTTCCGTGATAGTATCAATGGTGAAAGGCCCGACTATGCTGTCAAGATATGGATCATATCGGAGTATTCTCAATAAAGTTCCATCTGCGTAAATATGACGACCTTTAGAATACCGCGTCCAGTATTCTTCAAAAACAACATAAATAAATTTATTTGCCATTACACTGGCAACAGGACCAAGGGCAAGGTGTGCGGTATTGTGCTCGTTACTATATATAACTCGGGGTCCTATATTTGAGGTATCACCACCGGAAATAAGTCCCAACGTATATAAAAATATCTTTCCAGTAACAGGTTTTACCACTGGAATAAACGTATCATATGGATTTATCATAAGTGAGTCACACGAATAGGTAATGAAGAAATTAACACTATCGCTTACAATAGTTGGCGCGAAGCCAAAACCAAGAAATATAATACTGTCCGTTTTCAGGCTGTCCGCTGAGAACAAAGCAGTTTGAACGGCATATCTGTGAGCAAGGTCAAGATTTCCCACTATGCCCGTATATGAGTCGTATACCTTGATAATATTGTTCAATATGCCAAATTGTTTATTTCTCTGAAAAGTCTTATTAACTGCATCAGAATTACCATTAGAGTGTTTAGAGGGGCTTCCTTTAAATTTCGGTTGAGGAATATTCACATTTTCTGGAGTATGATAATATTCATACCAGCCTCTATCTCCAATTATAGTTGTATCAAGGACCGTGGTATCAATAGTGTTAAGTAAATTTTCGGCAAGGTCTCTGAACCCCTTCATCTTAAATGACATTCTAATATAATAGATGGTATCTGTGGAATCCAGTAGATCAATAACCCATTGTGGTACTGTATACGGTTTCGTCACAATCTCTATGTGAGACGAAGAAAATACAGAATCATGGTGACTCGGAATTCCTGGAAGAAGTTTCTCAATTACGCAGTTAGTGCATATATTGTAAATTACCATGCCACCCTTATTAACGATATCAACACTTCTTATTTTAACAAAAGAATCAATTATGCTCTCTCTTACTTCCGGAGCACCCGTGTCATTTGCTGTAAGAATGTAACGTGGTAGAGTAAGTGGCTCGTTTGCTTCGCCATGAATAATCCCGACAGCACTATTCCTATGTATTGGTGAGGCATCTATTTTTAAAAACCATGTTGGTTTATAGTTATCCACAATAACGGCACATCTTGACGATTCCGAATGTGTATTGGGCGAATCTTCACCCTCTACATCCTTTTCAATCTTCCAGAAAAAATATATGCCATCTGGATAGAAATAATCTTTGTAAGAACTTCCCTCTGCAGCACACGGGACGGATGAATAGGACTTTCCACATATTTTACTTGCTGCAATATTAACATAATGGGTATCAGTTTTGTAGTTATGTGAAATGTCTGTATAAAAAACACTTTCATTTGAATGGTATGTTTCATTTCCTATCCTATCGGGTAAGCCACTATTTGTAGTTGACCTTTTGAAATTCACAGTACGATAATAAAATTTCAGCACATTTGATTCATCATTATACCTGTTTCCACTGATGGTATCAAATTTAAACGCTAACCATTCGTATCCAGGCCATTTACTATAGATTCCACCTGCTGGATATCCGAAGTTTCTCGCATTTTCATTGATTACATCAAAATGATAACCGAGCCTGTATTGAATTTTGTATGGCGTTATGGCACCCTTGAGTTCAAAAGGTATAATTTTGTTATTTGAATTTATATGGTCAAGCGGTCTCCCAACTATCTCAACTTCTGTTTCGTGTCCGTTTGCTCCCACAACCTGACACCAGACAGAATCTTCCATCCAGTATGAGGAATCCTCCCCCGGAACACGGTCATAAAAATAATGAACCCAGTTTGTAATAAGGTCAATACTTATCAGGTCAGATGTACTTGAATAGTTACGTTTTTTACCCAGCCATACGTCACTGTCCCATATACCGGGCTTTAAGCCGGCAAAAATCGTATCAGCCCCTCTGCATCTTCCTGTGGAAACCGAATCAAGAGTCATGTATCCGGGGTATGTTGGGTCGACTCTATTCTGGACAGCAGTGGTAACTGGCTTTCTCGTATCACTTACATCCTCATAATATCCATACCTCTGATATGTCCCACCATTAAACTCAAGCGTCCCCCTAAACTTCCACAGGGGATTGATCAGGAGATTGCTGGATATGGGTTTGTTGGGTATCAAAAGTTCTCCAAAATGTAAATGCTGGTTGTTTTCAGAACGGTTTCCTCTGGATACATATCCTACCTGCATTCCACCTTTCCAGATACACTGACCTGTAGTCGTATCAATGTTTTCGCTCTTACTACAATAGTTCCAAAGGGATTTCCAGGTTTTTAATGAAGCCCACTTTTCACTGCTTATCTTGAGTCTACGTAATAGGGTTGTATCAGGTCCTTTATACTTAAGATCTTTTGAATTTGTTCCATCAAGCAAATGTGTAAAATCAAAACGTCCTAATATAAAAGAAACTGTCTGATTTGGCCAAGTATTGTGTCCATACTTTATATAAACTATCGTAGCATCATAGTATTGGTCCTCTCCCTCGGGATATTTTACTTTAGTTCCATATTCAACTCCAATGTCTATACCTGCATGAAAATGATATTTTTCCCTAAGCCTGTAGTCCCCGAATCCAGAAGTTACAGTAGGATTATTTATATCAACTACGCCACTGTAAGTAAGAATTGTAAGAAAGAGTATTACTTTCATTTTAACACTCCTTTTATCTTACGATTCTATAAAGAATACTTTTGGTCCTGTACATAAGTGAAAGATACTGGACACCGTTTATGTAAAAGCTTTGCATATAACCTCCAGAGAACAATCCTTTTTTACTCCATGTAAACATCAATTCTCCATTTCCTGTGCTATCAACATGGTATATATATATGGTATCACTTGACAGGTCTTCTTTATACATCGGATTTATTTCAACTATCATCTCCTTTCCATAACTATCCAGCGGATGAGCAAATGCTATTGCCCAGTGTAAGTTATCTTCGGGCACTTTATAACTATTCAACACCTTCATACTGTCTATGCAATAATAGTAAACCCTGCGGCATCCCCATGCCGAATACTCTCCAAATACCATACCTCCTCTAATTGTATCCATATATGGAAAAGAAAAAATTACCCCCTGGTTTTTATACCCGGTATCTATAAATTCAAAACTATCTCTTGTAAAATATCCTATAAAGCTTCCATCTGAAGCATAATACAGAGAAAAAGTGGGGGGAGGAATTATAATGGTAGATACTTCAATATATTTTCCATTGGCAGATAATCGCATTTCTATATTATCAGGCTCGTTTAAAGCCTCCTCAACCTCAGCATAAGGTGTTATTACATCATATATCTCTGTCAATGAGCCATCAGAATTTACTATGTATTTATGTAAATGTAAATCCCGGGTTAGAACATATAAACTATCTCCATACCTCTTAACCCCATCATATACTGCTCTGTTCAATGGAAAACTGCTATCTTCATATACTCTCATGTGAACTATATCTACCCACCAGACTTTCTCAAACCCATTACTCCACTCATCCTGTGAAATCGTATCCTCCACATTATAAAAAGTTAATCCTATCCTTACAAACTGGGTGTCAAGTGCCTCTCCTCCTGCATCACTCAATTTGCCATATATCGTGTCTATCTTCTCTCCAACACCCCATGGATAATCTATATGCCCTATATATGTGTATCCATCCTCATAATATGGCCTTAACAAACTCGCAAGCGATACTTCCTTATATATATTCCCATATCTATCCGCCATATGCACCATAACATTATACACACTGTCTGTCTCATTATCTACCCACACTATAATCGTTTCTGGTGTGATAATTGAATATGGAAACCTTCTGTACTCCTTCCCATCTTTATACACAATGGGATGATTGTTGTCACTCGTTAATGCCCATCTTATACTGTCATTGGTCGTGTCTATGTCTATCCACTTTATAAACCCCTTCAGCGTATCAACTGGCACAAGCCTTAATGATATTACAACACTTAAAATTAACCCGACCATAATACCCTCCTTATTTTCTTATTGCCTATTATAATACAGCATGGGGGGGGGGGATTTTCA